>Ga0325400_1005420_pt1 | contig 12006 bp, 4 predicted proteins | sample PopdelMetagenome_2_FD_205662 | JGI IMG/M metagenome (GOLD analysis project Ga0325400, IMG submission 205662) | Populus deltoides microbial communities from Bellville, Georgia, United States - Xylem-PdKOR-R1 | ecosystem: Host-associated > Plants > Phyllosphere > Stem > Wood/Secondary xylem...
TAACTCAAAAGAAATTTATTTTATGACTATAATGTTCAAGTTTTATTATGAATTTATGGTAGTTAATCAAAAGTTGATATATAAAAATTAATTCTAGTCATTACCATAATTAATTCTTTAACTTTTTCGCTTCCAAAATTAACTATAAGAAAGGGGATTGAAGGAAGAGTTCAACATAATTTTTTATCATAGTTTTACAAACTTTTCCTTACCTCAAATTTTAATGTTTTTCTCCTTATTTTCAAGCTTCTAAATTCCTCTCAAATCTAGAACTTAGACTGAAATGCCTTATTTAGAAGTGTGTATAAACTAAGGTTGTGTTGTTGGTATATTGCTTATTGTAAATAACCTTTGTACCAAGAGATGAGCAATAAAGTCTTAAGAAAGAGTGATTCATCATTGACAACAACAAAAGCTTCACTATTCAAAATGTTTCAACAAGTATATTTTTTATTTTAATTTAAACATAGATCTATTATTCAATTAGTATGAATGCTAAGATTTTATTTTGATATCAATTACAAGTTGATTTATACTTATTTTGTGTGTGTGTGTGTGGTTTCACATGTATTATTTTATTATGATAAACTAAACAAAAATCTATAATTATTTTTGGCTTACACTTAATATAAAAAAATTTGATAGACTTAATATAATCAATAGTTTTAGCTTATGAAATGTCAAGATGAGAGTGGTTTTTTTCCAAAAAGGGTCAAAGAAAATTTTATAGTGTAAGGAAAAGAAACCAATTGCAATTACATATGAAAAATAAAAAAAAATATAAAATAGAAAGGTTTGACGGTGATCCAACTCTATTTATTAGATGGAGTTTTATACAAAGTAATTATTGAACCAAAGAAAGTTTGAATTCTTGTACATGTCCATGAAGCTTTACTTTAAATATTATTTGTAAATAATGCATATGACATAAGATATACCAATGAAATCATATCTTGATAAGCTTATTTCAAATATTACAAAATTATATCTATTAGTGTTGAGTTTTTCTTAAATTGTGTGACAAAGTAAGAAAACTATATCTATGTGCTTTTAAAAAGATCATATAAAAGCTTAAGATTGTAATATTTTAAGATAAAACTAATATGAAAACTTATACTATACATCTTGGTGGCCAGAAAGTTAATAAGTCTTTTCTTTTACACATGTGAGGTTTCTTTGTAAAGAGAAAAGAATGGGATTTTCTTTGTTATTTCATATATCATGCTGGAAGCTATGTAGATTTTAGACTTTAGGTGAGAAGAAAATTTAAATGACTCCTTACAATCTCCAGTTTCATATAATGTACTTTTATGATAGCATTCATTTGTGGATATAAGCCAAAGTTATCAAACCATGCAAAATCTTTTTGAGTTAGTGTGATTGTTGATGACATTATTTTGTTTTCATATTTCTCTAGTTATTAATTGTTTTCTGATTCAGTTTCATATATATATATATATATATATATATATATATATATATATATATATATATAATTTTTTTTATCTATCACCAAAATTGTTGTTGCTATTGGTAAAAATATTATCATTAAAAAAATATTGTTAATAATAAAATATTCTATCAATAATTAATTTATGGATAATAGTTTAAATTACTCATCTATAATTGTTAACTAATGAAAATTTTAATCTCTAAATTATTGCTCACGAAATATTCTATTAGGAATTATTTTTCCTTTGAAATTAAAAAATAATAATTAAATTTCAATAATTAATGATATTAGCAAATAAGATAAATAAAATTAAATTCCATAAATATTCCATTGGTAATTAAAATTAAAAAAGAAATTAATCAAATTAAAAAGTACAATCCAAAAAATGTATTTTTCCATATTTTTATTGATGAAATTATAATATTTTGGCCGTCGATTTTAAAAAATTTAACAAACCCAACAAAAAAAGATATTTTATCGCAAATCTTTTTCATCATCACACATAATCTTACACATCCTAACAATAATAACAAAATTATAAAAAAATAAATAACAAAAACAAAATAATAATCATAACATCCAAAAACATAATAATCTTCCAAAACACACACATCTTTTTAAAGTAATAATTATCACAATATCTAAGCAATATAATTAGTCACCATATATATCTACTCAAAATAATACTTAAAAAGCTACAAAGACACAATAGAAGAATGACAAAAATTTTAAAAATAGAAAATTTGCAAGAATAGCATAGAGAAAAATATTAAGTTGAGAAAGTAAGAAATAATATACAGAGAAAAAAAGAGACATGAATAAGAAAATAAAATGAAGAATAGAGAGAAAATAAGAGATAAGGTATGAAAAGAATATGGTATATTATAGAGGATAGTTTTGAGATTCTTAAACTTAATTGCATTACAACTTATAATACTATTGTAAGTCATTAAGGTATATTTTGGTATCATAATTTTTTTCCTGTTATTTTTTCACTGCTAGAAATTATCAAATACCCAACATAAAAAATATCATCGGTAAATTTCAGTGACATTTACCGACAAAACATAACGTCGTTGTTTCCATCGGTAAATATGGAGAGAATTATAGGTGCAAATTGAGGAATGAGAAGGAAAATTGGACAGGTATTCCCTTGTTATTTCCATCGGAAAATATGACGTGTCAATATTACAGATAAAATTACCGATGAAAACTAACCGCCGCTAATATTTGTCGGTGAATTCGTCGAAAATATTTAAGTTATAACATGTCAGCCGTCTCCCCTCCCCCATTTCTTCTTCTTCTTCCTTTTCTTTTCTGTAGAAAACAACACCCCCCCTTCATTTTGTCACAAATAAAGTTTTCATCATCACAAATTCAGCCAACCCAACACTCAATCTCATATTATCTCTATTTTGGTTCAAGTTTTTTTAAGATTCGCCATATTAAATAAGCAAACCTACTTATTTTTTGTTGTAGCTTATTTTTTTTTGTTTCAAAGAATTCAAAGCTAAGCATTTAAATTTAGTAAACTAATATATTTATACTGTCATTGTTGATGTATTAATTGTGACGATTAGGAAATAACTAATTCTTCGGGGAGAAAGTTTTGCTAGGTGGTGAACATTTAAGGTCATGTAAATGAATGTGTACCAGAATCTCCATAGAATTAAGGATATAAAGAAAGCACGAAATATCCAAAATGGTGAAGCAACAGTCACTTTCTGGGAGCCAGCCAAAGCAGAAAGAAAAAGTTGGTGAAAAACAGCAATGGAGAGGCATCTTGACCTCATCGAGTAGAATCTGCAAGTACATATTTCCATGCAGTCCATAGATGAGAGCTAGGAGTGTTTCAAGCCAACTGCTCAATAATTTACTGACAAATGCATGATGCAAATGGTGACATCTTGCTGCGGTGCCAATGTCTTTCTTTAAGCCGAACGCATACTTTTGGCAGCCATGCGAGCAAAATCCCATTGAAGTTTCCATCCATCTTGTATTCAATCATACACTCAAAGCTAGCTAACTGATCTTCTAGCACCATCACACTATCCAAAATTTTAACCTAGGTCAGAGAGATCTTCAATAAAGGGTCTGTTTGGAAACGAATGATGATCATATTTAATTTCACTTTTACAAAAAGTTGAAAAGATTCTTGCAAGACAGTCATGGATCTTGTAAGAACAGCTACAAAGGCCATTTAAACCAAAACTACAGAAGAAAGCTGCACAGGTATTTTTGCGCAAGTGAGCTTTAGTCATTTACCCTATCTTTTTTGAACTTTATAAAATAAATTCTGAACTCCATATTGGTATGAATAAAATTAATGTTCACACCCACTTATGAAGTTGGTGGGAACACTACATTTGATTTTCACCATCTCACTTTAATGAAGAAATACATAGATGGATTACAAATACCTAAATTTGAAGCATTTATCATATGAAATCTCGAGGGTCAACTGAGAAAATGAAAGCTTTAAGTGACAATCAAATCATTCCAAGAAAAAGAATAGTGATTTACCTTTATCCCTTTTCTTATTAATTAAAAAAATAAAAGCTTCACTCGTGCAGGCACACAGTAAATGATTTCATTTTTCATCGAGTGAATGCTCACTCACTTTTCATTTTTTCTTTTTTGGTGCAAGTAAATTTAATGAAAAGTTTTTTACGAGGCCACTTTGCCAACTTTTTATAATTTTGAAGGTGTAGTTCACCGGTTATATCTTGAGTTTATGTTTTAGATAACATTAGTTCGAGTCTCATAAATTTTAGGGTCACCAGAGGTTTACATGGTAGTTAATTTCAAGGCATATCAAATTAGTTGAGGTGCACGCAAGCTGATCCGGACATTCATCTAAAAAAATTTTATTTATTTATTTGATTTCTCAACCACAATCATGCATGAAACCGCCCCAAAATCAATATGCATTTCTTGAAGCAGATTAGCTTTACTTTTCATATTGGAGGAAAACTTGTCTCTAACGTGTTCTCTTTTTTAGGGGATTTCATTGATGCAATTTCTCTGCAGGGAGTTCTTGGGTTTGGGCATTTCATACTCGAGTAACTAGTTGTGAACATTTGAAGGAAGATAACAAGGTAGCTTTGGAGTGAGTTCCTGTTGTAGCCTGTTGTTTTATTGTATTTTTAAACATAGAATGCTTATTCAAAATCATAGCACCATGGATGAAAGGGAAAGGTGTCAAGAAAAGGTGGTGAGTGTAACTAAACAATTAGGAGATAGAAGAAAAGGGGAGGAGAAACTTTGGATGTGACTTTTGTCTCCCAATATTCCAAAGAGGTCTGCATCAAATCAAAACCCCATCTTGTAATGGAGGGTCCCTAATTGCACTGTCTTGTTCATCCATTCCAAAAGCATGGCTCTCAAAAGTATCTTCCCAGCAAGGATACCTCTGCAAAAGCATCATCTCAATTTTATGTCAAGAGCAAATCTCTCTATAATCCCTCTTCTTACAGCAATTACTCTTAATTACCTCGTTAATTATCTAGTAAACCATCAGTTTAATTGAACAGGAACTCGAGAGCAAATGGGGATGAACATTTTTTTTTCTTTTCACACTTGTAAATTACTGCAATTTAATGTTTTGTACTTTTTTAGTTTTTGAAAAAGATGGCCACAAGTATGAAAGTAAAGAAGAGGAAATGAAAATGTAAGGTAATATATATCAAAACAAACACTACCAATTCCCTTCTCTTCATCTGTAATTTGTGTTGCCCTTTGTAGCATAAAACATCTGGGAATATAATTGAAAGGAAAGCTAGTTAACTAGGGAAACATTTTTTTTCCTTTGATAATTTGACTACAAACATCGATTTTACAACTTCGCTAGGCAAAAGAAGACATTTCACTAGAAAGATTCACCATGGCTGCTGCTTTTCTCTCTGTCCTTTTAAATTTTGATTTCCAACTTTTCCATGCGCTAGCTAGTAGCCTAATTAGGGTCTGCATGGATTCCAATATCATAGGTGTTTTTCTTTCCGCTTCATAGCCCCAACAAAATGTAGTACACAAGAGTTATGGGCAATGCAATCAGCATCCCAAATATGACACTGCAAATGAAAAATCAAAGGCAAGTGATGAGAATAAGAGAAAGGAACGCAAAAGGGAAAAAAAAAATGCTGTGCAAGCTTATGATGCTTTCCTTGAAAATATACTCACCCTGTGCTGAGAATTTCAGGATGCACGTTGTACTCCTTGGCAAAGACAAAGGGGACTATTCCTTGTGGTAGAGCTGCCTGTGTTTTTTGTTTGGAAATCCAAGCACAATAAATGCAAGAAGACATGTTAGCAATGTTGTACAGACGTTTGTTGTTCATCAATAACCCCAAACGAGTCCTTATTTTGATTAATTATTACGCTCACTGTCATTGCTTTTTCCAGATCAGTTTTAGCTACCACCAAAGTACTCAGTCTTTTTCATCAACTACAATACGAGTACTGACTGACACCGTGCAAGCATAAATATAAATATATATTGGGTTTTGGAAAAAAAAAAATTCTGAAAAAATAATACTAATGTTCTTGTTTTATTCATTTGGCAATATAGCTCATTCCACATCCAGTTCAGCTACCCTTTCAAGGATTCAATGTTTTTTGCACTAAAGAGTCCAAGACCCATATGGGGGACACTTCAATTGGCATCGTGTATAAAATAATTTCTTCTGACAAAAACCATTAATAAAAAACCTTATCTGGAGATAACAACAATATTGTTTGAGGAAGGAGTACTTGAAATCTTTTGGAGCTTCTGTAGTTAAGTAGGATTGGTTGTGTCAGAAGGAGGCAAGAGAAAGAACAAAAGGGGTGTTAAAGTGACCTGAACAATGGCGATGTGTAAGAGCGTGCCTCTAATACCAACAGCAATAGAAGCAGCTGCCATGATAGCTGGACCTGTAAGGAATCTCACAGCCATAGAAAAAGCTGCAATGGAATTTCCACATGCTATGATCCTTGGTTGCAAAGCCATAAACAGACCTGTCAAGACATCAAAAGGCAGCAACAGGCAATAAGAGCACGCTCACGCTCATCCACCATTTTTTTTTTTACAGACCAACCTTTCATCATCACTACCATTACCACTCAGTCCTCATCAACACAAACTAGCTAGCTAGGTAAAAAAGTGAAAGAAAAAAAAAAGAAACAAAACCCCCCAACAACATTATCATCACTACACTGTTTGGCACACTTTACTTTGCTAGTTTGCTTGCTTTCTTGGAGCATTAATAATGAAAAAGCAGCAAGAGAGAATCAAAAGATCTTTTAGCTAACAAAATGGTAAAGAATGAATGGATCGTAAGTTTTAACGAAAGTAAAAGGAGAGACAACAGCAGTGTGTGATACTGACCAAGACTGAACATTGCCATGCCAAGCCCTGCATCTGACAGAATGGAAATGGACTTTGCTATAATGAGTGGCATCTTTACATTCCACCTGTAAAAACCAGAAATTCAAAAACAATCAATATCCCAGTAATCGAAAAACCAAAATACTCAAGATCATAATGGATTTAGTAGCACTGTACCTGAAAGAAACTAAAGACCAAATGAGACCAATTAAGCTGGAGTAGGTGTTGGGGTTTCTGATAAGTTTTCTCCAGACCATGATTAGTATAAGCCTTGTCATGACACTTGTTGGAGGCATTGGTTTTGGTTTCCCATCAAAACCGACTTTCTCACCTTCATGGCTATTCCTTTCTCTGTCCAACCCTCTATTTCCAAAGCTGAAATCATCTCTCTCCAAATTATAGTCCTCCTGGTTCTCTCTCTGTCCCTCTACTGAAACTCCAAAGCCGACAAGCAAAGCAATAAAAAACCACACAATAATAATAATAATAAATAAATAAAAACAGTTAAACAAAAGTACAACAAGAAGAAAACAATCTAAAATCTAGATTGATGATATTTACAAACTAAGAAATTAACTAAACTGAAAAAACTAAATACCTTTTCCAGGGGATACAGCAACTCTAACATCTTTCAGGTCATGGGCACCATAATCATGACCACCAAAAACATCCGAAACAGGAGAAGCGCTTGAACTCCAAACAAACATATGAAGGTCCCTACCATCTTCAGCTTTCTGTTGGGCCTGGCCATTAGGCTTCTTTGCAGCAGCAGCTGCAGCAGCATTATTAGCATTGGCAGAAACACCTTTAGATGCAGCAGTTGTTGGAGAGAACATGCCAGGGTTTGGTGCTGGATAATGAGTTGCACCACCTGGCGCGTGGTAATGGTGGAACCTTGGTTTGTTACTTCCACCATGTTCTTCTTCAAAATTTGATGGCCGTGGTGTCGGTCCCCTCGATGCTGATAGTCCGTAAACATCTGAAGCACCAAAATTTGAGTTTCTACCAGCAGCCATCATCGAGTAGAAATCTGTATGGTTGAAGCTAGACCCTCTTGGAGTTGGGTTTCTTGATGATTGTAAAGAGTAAATCTCTGCATTTGTGAGATTTGATGGCCTTGGTGTTGTTGATGACAGACCTTGAGACCTTCTTGAGAAGATATCTGATCTTGAAGCATTGGATTTCCTAACAGTGACATGTAGCTTTCCATCTTCTTTGATCGCTGCTTCGGTTTCTAGAGGCTGTCTACCATCAAGTGACATGATATCAGAATCAACATGGATTGACACAATGGAACCAGCAGTGTCTGGGAATTGCTCAGAGATGAGCAATTTAGCACCCCTATATTCGAACATAAACAGCATCAAAGTGTACCAAATGATACATTGAAGGACAACAACTTGCACCATTAAACTACCAGAATAATCACCATACATTCCTTTGAGCAAAGGAATGCCCATAACAAGAGTGTTCGGCAGGGTTGAAAGCGAGAACAATGTAATGGTCCATTCCAAGCAACCCCTTTTACTCAACTTAGTCCAAAGTGCTAATACTACCAAAACTATGATCTTTTGTAGAGAATCAGCAGTTATGAAACGAAGGTTCATATTATAAGGATCATTGGTAGATATGAAGTGGAAAGAGAGGAGAGGGACTGCAAAAAGAGCCACAAAACGGTTTATGCCTGAGCACTGATCAGGAGTGAAGATCTTCCACCATTTCACCGAGCCGTAGGCTAAGATCATGGCCACGTAAAGTGGCACCATTGCAGTCATTACATGGTAGAAATCTAGTAAGGAAATCATCTTTGGTTACTAGTTGAATCACCCAAAACTAAAGATCAAGTCTTTTGAATGTGCAGAAAAGACTGAAGTTGTCCAAACAGACCAAACAAAGTATGAGCTAACTAGAAGAGAAGAAGAAGATGGTTCTTGAACTGGTGGTGAGGGTGATTGTGATGATGAGAACGGCAAAGTACGTGGCTTTGGGGTTTTGGAGTAGGTGGTGGTAATAAACAGAATTGAGGAATTCTTTTTACTTTGCTTTGAGAGTTGCGAGACCAAGCTTGCGCTTGCAGTCCAGTCCCCAAAGCACAAGCACAGGTGTGCTTTTTTTTCTTTGTTTTTTCCCCCTTTTGTAATGAGTTTTGTTTGGATATGAGAATGAGAGAGATCATGGCCTGGGGTGTATTATAAATATAATAATTATTTGATGTAACTTGTTGAGTTGGTATCTGGCTCAATCTTCAATGGACCAAATGGACAGTCCAAAAGTGTACAGCTTATAGATAAAAAAAAAGAAAAAAAAAAAGGCATTTTACTCAGGAGATTGAAGACGGTATAGATTCGTATTGATTTGTATGAGTAATATATATATATGTTATTCCATATATAATAAATATAATATTAATATTACTAAATCCAAATATATGTATATTATGTTAATATATTAAGATATAAATATTATTCGAGTACGATATACTTTCATGAGTTTGGTCAGGATCCTCATCTTTTTTTTTTTTAATTTTTTTATTAATTTAAGTGTCTGGATCAATGTATGTGTACCACGATCAATTTAACAAGCCAATTTCTTGATTTCAAGTTTTTACAACTAAACCACCTACTATAAATACTATTTAAGTAGGATATATTTTCATGAATTTGGCCACGATGCTCAACCCTTTTTATTTTTTCTTCTTGGATTCTCTTTTTGAAGCTCATGGGTTGTAGCGACTGTGTTATGGCCGTGAGTGTATGTTCTTATTCTTTTTATTTCATATCGTTCTTTCTCATGTTTTTGTACAAAGATTTTGCTACGGAAATGAGGAACATAATATTCCTTCTCTTCCTAATTAGTGGTGAAATTAAAATCATTTCGGGGAGAAGTGAAATAACTCCACAAACTTAGATATGAAGCACTAAATAGAGTCGAGGAAGCATATGCAAATGCAAAGGGAGAAGATTGATGCCCTTGTTCGTCCATTCTCTCATCAAATTTCATTAATACTCGGCTCTCGGCAACTTCAAGAGAACAAATCCAATACGTTGAGAAAAAAAGGTAAGTTACTTTAGGGTTTTAATGGATTGATGTTGGCTAAATATATACCCAACTAAGCCAAATCACCTTACATCTCCTGATGTAATAGAGGAAATATTTTCATATTTTAGAGTATTATTACTCAAATCATCGTGTGTTTGAACATTATTGTTTTTATTTTTAATTAAAATTAATTAATAATATGAGATTTTTAGGGTGAATTTATACAAATTTTAAGTTTAAATTTTTTTTATTTGAGAATGTATATTAAAATATAATAGTTAAAAGGGGATAAAATAAAATTGATAAAAAATAAATTCATACTCCAATTGGATAACAATTCAGTATATTATTCATGAAAGACATTTGTCAATTTTCTCTTACGCAAGACTTAATTAGCTAATATGGAGCTAACATAACCTGAAATAGATCTAAGATCTCTACTCCATCGTCTTTTTAGCTTCAAACATTCAAATGGTTAATTAGATTGAAGTTATATATATATAAAAAAAAGGGTTTTTGATGTGGATTGATATTTCTATTACGTAATTGAAGATAATATTGGGTATACTAAAATATTATAATATCACAGTCACATAAATTAATTATTGTAACTTAACCAAATAAGATAGTTTAAAACAAGTACAGGGTTGATCCCACGAAAAAGATCTAATTCAGGTCTTTATGCTAAATAATTCAAAATTAAAGGGGTTTGAAATTATCTAAACTATGCTAGGGTAAACAAAATAAAGTAATCAAATTAAATAAATCAAAACTTATTAAGACAAAAACGTTGATCTCAAGTAAACATTCACCGACAAAAATCAAAATGATCATTGAAACGATACGTCAACTTGTATTTTGAATATTTATTTCTTCTTAATATTAGTTAGTTAACCGATTCACAGTATAACTAACCCTAACCATTATACAACCACAACGTTCACATTAGTAATTTAATTCAATTGCAGCCTTAAGAACTAGATAAGTTGATAAATTTAAATAACATAACTGTCTGTAGTCCATGTTCGATTTAATTGAAAGTTTTCTCTAAAATTAATAATATAGATCCGCAATAATTATTAAATTTAGTCACTTCATAAGTTAAATATCACACTCCAGTTTTGATAGCAAAATTAACAATAGATTGGTTAGAATAATAATTTAGAGTCCGCTCTAACAATCAAACTACACAATCATAAGAAATAAGCATAGGAAAACATTCATATTCATCATATAAACTGAAAAGAAAAGATAAAATAGATCTCATAGTTTTTTTTTTAAATCTAAAGGCTTCTATATCCTTTCAACCAAGAAAAATAACCTAGTCTTACATGACTATCAAAAAACTAAGAAAGATAAAAGATAAAAACATAATTTTGGGTATAGGAAAAAAGGTGGGAGTTTCTTTTTTTTTTCTGGCCGCCACCCTCTTTTCCTTTCCCTCTTTCCTTTTATCCGATAGAAAACCCTACTCCCCCCATTCCTACTAATTCGTTTATATCCTAAAAAAATAAAATATAAGTGACATTTTTAAAGTAGACAATCTATATTTAAGGAGTACAATAACTTTTCCCTATAAAGAAGGAAAAATAATCTTGCATAAAATCTTCAAGTTTTGACTTTGAACTTAGTGAAGTTAATTTGCCCAAATAAAGATCTTTTCTATATGAAGAAATAATTGTCATATTGGTTTGGATGTTTGAGAAGTAAGTTGAACTTGTTTCTTCACGAAACCTGTTTGGTGACAGAATTTATAGGTTATCCTAAAAAACTCATATCTCTCTCATATGAGCTCTTTTTCTTCTGAAATTTGGTAGGTTGATAGTTCTTTGAGTAAGGAATCTAAAACAATTGAGTTTGTATAAAATGAATTTGTCTAACTTAATATATTTAAGTTGAAATGGTTAAAGGTTAAAACTGACAGAATACGAGACTTGTCTTTAAAGGCTGTGATTTTCATGCTTTTTCTTTTTTTTGTTTTTCTTGCCATAAAGGTATAGAAAGACATGTATGTTAGTTTTCTAATGCCATCAGAATCACTTTATTTTAATTTTTACAAGTTAAGTTCTGCATAAAACATCGATAAAATTTCAAATATGTAAATATTAACAGGAGTTGGAGTATGATATGAATTCATACTTAATATTTT
>Ga0325400_1005424_pt1 | contig 12001 bp, 8 predicted proteins | sample PopdelMetagenome_2_FD_205662 | JGI IMG/M metagenome (GOLD analysis project Ga0325400, IMG submission 205662) | Populus deltoides microbial communities from Bellville, Georgia, United States - Xylem-PdKOR-R1 | ecosystem: Host-associated > Plants > Phyllosphere > Stem > Wood/Secondary xylem...
AAGCAGAAGTAGTGGTGTGGGTGATTAATTGATTATGAATATAAAACATTGGTTTGCAGGCATTTATGATTGTTTTTTCTGCTGCTGTTGTTGGTAGTAGTAGTGGCATACAAGGTTCAACGCGTAGCTCGCTATTAAGCTTGAAGGATCGTTTTTCTTACCAAGTCTTCTCTCTTACCGCCCATCCAATCCAATATTATAACATGACAACCCTGCACGTCCTTCACTTGCCTACTCCCAACTATCTTCTCTTTAATTGTTCAACTTCGCAGCCATTTTATTACGTGCAAAGCTAAACCACCCTTCAAACACCATCCAATGTCACCACTGCTGCTGCTGCGGCCACCGTTTTGTTAACAAACAACATTACCCTTTCCTACACCACCTCGAGAGAATGGAAGGTCGAAAGAACTGGCCAATCTCCTCCCTTTCTCTGCTTTTACTTTCCAATCTTTTTTTCATCCTTGTAAACTCCACTTCCGCAGTAGACTCTTCTTCTGTGGCTGCATACACACCTCCGGATAACTATCTAATTGATTGTGGATCACCGCAGGATACCAAGCTTGATGATGGCCGAACCTTCAAATCTGATTCTGCCTCGCGGAGTTACCTTGAAACCAATGAAGATGTACAAACTTCTGTCGATTCCATTTCCGTAAAAGGGTTTTCTGTCTCTTCTTCTGCGCTCCCTTTATTTCACAGTGCAAGGATTTTGACGGCTGTTTCAAAATATACATTTTACATCACTCGTCCAGGGTGGCATTGGGTTCGTTTTTACTTTCACCCGCTTCCTCACCCTGTATACAATCTAACCAGTGCTGTTTTCAGTATCACCACTGATGAGGTTGTCCTCTTACACGACTTCTTTGTCAAAGATAACTCCACACTGGTTTTCAAGGAATATCTCTTTAATGTTTCCGGTGATAGATTCTCCCTCCTTTTCAAGCCCAAGGAGAGATCTTTTGCATTCATCAATGCCATCGAAGTTGTGTCTGCCCCGGACGGTCTTATCTCTGATTCTGCATCCACAGTTCCCCAAGGTGGAACTTTAAATGGTTTGTTTCAGCATGCTTTTGAAGTGTGTTATCGGTTGAATGTTGGAGGACCAACCATAACTCCAATGAATGATACCTTGTCAAGGACATGGCTGCCTGATACCCCATACAACGTCTTTCCCCAAGGAGCGCAGAATGCATCTATTATTCCCAGTGCTGTCAAATACCAGCAAAGTGGAGCTACTCCATATATCGCACCGAGCTGGGTTTATGCAACTGCAGATGAAATGGCAGAATCTGAGACGCTGCAACCAAACTTCAATCTGACATGGCAGATGAATGTTGATCCTGGATTTTCGTACTTGATCAGAATGCACTTCTGTGACGTTGTCAGCCAGGCCCTTAATGATTTGTACTTCAACGTGTACATAAACAGCATGATGAGTGTGTCAGGTCTTGATCTTTCTTCCATAAACAATGCCCTTTCAACTGCATATTATACAGATTTTGTGCTCAATGCCTCGTCCATCAGGAATGGTTCCGTCAGGGTTCAGGTTGGCCCTGCTTCCGGCATGCAGTCAGGCATCTCTAATGCTATTCTTAATGGATTGGAGGTCATAAAGATTAGCAACTCAGTGAGGAGCTTGGATGGTTTATTTGGCGTTGATGGATCATCAGGTAGAGGACGTACAATGAAGATTGTTGCGGGTGTTGGGCTTGCAATGGGGGTGACAGCAATGCTGTTACTTGCAATTGTGTGCATCCGGTGGCAACAGAGGCCTCGAGATTGGGAGAAGCTAAACAGCTTCTCGTCATGGCTCCTTCCTCTCCACACCAGCCAATCTTTTTTCTCGACCAGCAAGAGCAGCTCGACGAGATCAAGCATCTTTGGTTCCCGGACAAGCAAAAGTGGTTATTCTAGCTACTTTTCTAATCAAGGTCTTGGCCGGTACTTCAGTTTTAGTGAGTTGCAGAATGCCACACAAAATTTTGATGAGAAGGCAGTGATTGGAGTTGGTGGGTTTGGAAAAGTTTATCTTGGAGTGTTTGAAGATGGAACAAAGATGGCAATAAAACGAGGGAACCCAGGATCAGAGCAGGGCATAAACGAGTTCCAGACAGAAATACAAATGCTTTCCATGCTAAGGCATCGCCACCTTGTATCACTTGTTGGCTTCTCAGATGAACAATCAGAGATGATTCTTGTTTATGAGTACATGGCTAATGGCCCCCTTCGCGACCACATCTATGGCTCAAAAAAAGCCCCTTTGTCATGGAAACAACGGCTTGAGATTTGCATTGGTGCAGCTCGAGGTTTGCATTATCTGCACACCGGCGCAGCACAAGGCATCATCCACCGCGATGTAAAAACCACAAATATACTTGTTGATGAGAATTTGGTTGCAAAAGTATCAGACTTTGGGCTTTCCAAAGCTGCACCAATGGAACAACAGTATGTGAGCACTGCCGTGAAGGGTAGCTTTGGATATCTTGATCCTGAGTACTTCAGGAGACAGCAGCTTACTGAGAAATCTGATGTTTATTCGTTTGGAGTGGTTTTGTTTGAGGTTTTATGTGCAAGGCCTGTATTAAACCCGGCATTACCAAGAGAGCAGGTGAATTTGGCTGAGTGGGCAATGCAGTGTCACAGGAAGGGAGTGCTTAACAAGATAATTGATCCACATATCGCCGGAAGTATCAACGAAGAATCACTGAAAACATACGTGGAAGCTGCGGAGAAATGTTTAGCAGAACATGGTGTTGACAGGCCTGGCATGGGAGATGTATTGTGGAACCTAGAATATGCCTTGCAGCTTCAGGAGACTTCCTCTGATCAAACTCAAACAGATCTTCCAGAGGATAAAAGCACCAGTCACATGATTGCCTTTGAAAAGCCAAATGGAAAAGTTTGTGGAGGAGACTCTGGTGTTTCTGTTAGTGATGATTCTCAAGTAACTGTTACTTCTCCTTTATTCTCTCAGATTGAGAATTTTCAGGGAAGGTAAGGAACTGATTACGAATTAAACAACTAAATAAATGGTAGCAGCATGCACTTGTTGGCGGTATATCTACGTCTCTATGCATGACCGTAGCTGCTCTCAGAAATGTCCTAAACGTCGGCCAACATTGATGCGGTGGGAATTTTTCAAACAAAAAAAATCCCTTTATTTCTTCTTTTTTTTCAGTATACTAAACTGGGTTGTTTGTAGATGATTCTGCTGGGCAGACCTGATTGCTTCTTATTTATCATTTTTTTATTTTATTTTTTCCCTTTAAATTGTCGTGTTGGTTGCTTAATTAGTAATAGGGCATCATCATGTATAATTAATAGCACTCGACCAATGATCCAATGCTCCCATGATTATTATCCATTAATCAAGTATTAAAAAAAAAAAATAGGAACTCAGATGACTTTGTGACTTTAAGAACAACGGTCTATCCAAGCAGAAGAGTCTAATTTTTCAGATCTATTATTAGTAGCAACCAGCAAGTTGCTCGCACGTTGTTTCAAATCTGCTTTTAAGATGCTTAAACTTATAAGCAATTAGAGCTTCAATTGGATTGTGGAAAGTTTTGGGAGAAATAATGTGAAAGCAGGAAAACCTCTTTTGTGTTTTTTAAAAATTTAAATTTTAAAAAAAAATTATTTTTATTATGTTTTTTTAAATCGTTTTCACGTGTTGATGTAAAAAAAATATATTTTAATTTATTTAAAAAAATACTTTAAAAAATAATCATTATCATACTCGTTATCATATTTCTGTTAAGGCTTTGATTTTACAAATTAACTCTTTTATTAAAAATATTCCAAGTTTTTTATATTTGAATATTAATATTACTTTCTTAATTTTAAGATTATGAGATAATTTTACTCTTTACATAGACTTTAACATCATAAAATATTTTTTTCTTAATTATATAAATTTCATAATAAAAATTTAAGTTTATTAATTTTAAGATAATATTTCATTTTAAAAGATATTTTTTATTTTTATTTTTTTAATATTTTGTTACCAAAATGATTTTCAAAATTATATAAAAATATTAAGAGTGTTTATCAAAAAAAAAATATAATAAAAGTTGATTGATTCATATATCTTATATATTAAATATATTTTCTCATATACCCTATTAAGAATTTTCACTCTCATATGCCCTTATATATTCATCTTATATGCTCTTTTATCATTTTTAGATGAAAAAATGTTCCTACTACCCGCACAATAAAAAATTAAAAAACCTAAAGAAAAAAAAAATAACTTGTAAAATCTTCAAAAATATGTTTATGACAACGAAACAATTTTTTGCAAGACATGGGTTCTTAAAACGTTTCATTAGCTTCCAATTATTTTTATAAATTATTTCAATATTTTGGGATGTTCTAAGTTTTATATTCCAGGTTTTATAATTTCTATTTTTTATATATAAAATTACTTTTTGAGCTTCTCAAATTTAGGTTCTTAAAAATTAATTTTATTTTTTTATGTTTTAATTTTTTTACTTAGTGGGTATTTTATAGCCATGTAAACACTATTCTATGAACGACGTAAAACTGAGTTACCAGAGGCAATACATTGTCGGTCAAAGTTTTATCGGGAATTTAGGGTCGGATTTAGTTTCCATCGGTAGTTATGATGTTTTGTCAGGGATTTAGGTTGCGTCAATCCATTGATAAATATTACTGATAGAATATTACATCAATATACCGTCAAAAAATTGTCGACGGAAGGCGATAGAATTGGCGATAGAACTTAGTCGCTAAATCCATCATGAAATCCGTCAAAGAGTCCATGACTTCTTAACCATTTTGTAACCTTATGATGAAATAGCTTTTCTTTTGTTGACAGATTCTTCTTGTATGTCGGTATTTCATCAAAAATATTGTAATTATTTTGTTTTTTGTTTTTAGTTATGTAGGTATTAAATCAAAAAATCACAATTAAACCAAACCAAATGAAACACTAACATTAAAATCTTATTATTCCAATATTCATTACAATATTTATTTTACAATAATAAATACATTCATCGCAAACCAAAAGAACTGAAGGTGAAAGGGGGAAATCCCAAACCAAAAAAACTGGAATAAAGAGGATAATATGAAGATAAATATTCCATCATTTTCTCCCAATTTCATTTGCTTCTTCTTCTAATTTGGCTTTCATCTCGTCTTTTAATTTGGCTATCCTCGACCTATTCTAGGACTATTAACTCAAATTCCAGTGTTGATTTGCTTAGGCTAGACTGTTGTGTTCCTATAGTTAAAGTAGTATGGCCTAGCCTTATTTCTCTAGCTAATATGATATGCATCCCATAAACCCAAGCCATGTCGGGTTCATCAGTTGCTCTAACCTCCAATCACAACTGATGATCGTGAGGATGATGGGTGAAAGTGTTTGTATCATGGTTTTCAAACATTACAGCATTGTATGGTTCCTACAAAACAAAACTAAAAGTCAATTATAATTTTAAGAATTATAGAAATTACAAGATTTAAAAATAAAAAAAACTTACAATGAATGCCTCAGCTTTGTTATCTATAAGTTTCTTCATCCACCTTCGTTACATGAGTTTCATCATATAACTTTATCGGTATAAGCTCGTGCCCAAATTATTATTGCTACAAAATAAATGTGTTGTAAAAAGATATAACAAATAAACATCATATTGAAAAATAGAACAAAATAATTCCAAATTTTTTACTAGGTGTTTTGCATGGTTGACAAATGGGAGAGATCCACCAGTATATGCTCACAGAACCATGTATTTCTTTATTTTGAGTTTGTGACTCGAATAAAAAACTCTTTAAACTTTTCCCAATCATTCTATGTAACGTGACTTGGTCTATACTTCTTTGATACCTCAACGTCATTAGAGCTAGCTCAGTTTTTTGTATATTTGTGGGCATCATACCACAAATCTCGCAAATTGGTACAAAAACATTTGTTAAATATAAATGAGAATTTGAGAATTTTACCTTATAAGTTCTAATATAAAATTTGTTTGATAATTACCTAGTTGTGTTGTGGTTTTCCCACACTTTTGTTTTCTCTTTTCCAGTAATTTTTTTCCTGCATTGTCAATTCGTACATTATTATTACGACATTTCACATTATGCATCATATTACACATAATTCTTTTCATATATAAGTACACAAATATGAATGTGAAATTCAACATGAATGATTTTATATAATTTTAACAAAATTTCTGTAGAATTTCCCTTATACAGGGCCTTAACTAAAATTTCATTCCGCTAACTTCTTGCATATAATCAACACCATACAGCACAAACATTCATCACAACACAAGTAGCTTCTAGCGTACCACCAGTCAATTTATTTTTTTTTTCCATATAGTGATTATACAACATAATCTTTAACCATTTGTAACAATTCCACAACAATATCAAAATTTTCTAATTAATTTCATACGTGACATAAAATAAGTTGCAAATGTTGTTGGTTGAACTAGTAGTAGCTCTTTTTGAAAATTTTCTCAACATCTCCAAATATTATACAAGTTAATTCTCAATTTCAATGTAATAAATCTAGATTTTACATGTCCTAAAACATTCTACATTTTAAAAATGCATTTTTTAAGTCTAACAAGCTATTTAAATTATTCAATACTTTACTTTATAGTACTAATACTACTACTATTATTGTCTATGGGCTTAAACACTTTGTATAACAATTTTCATAATCATTTATCTATTTTAAATGTTGTTGAACATCATTATTTTGTTTTACAATTATGTTTATGTAATTTATCATATTTATTGGAAAAACAAATACATTCTCTTAGCAATCTACACTTTATTTTAATGTTTATGTAATTTTAATGTAATTCATAACACACTAGTAAACAACAATAATAAATTTTAAAATTTGTTGGAAAAATACACTCGACAACAACAATGACAACAATAAATAATTACAAATAATAAAATGCATAGTAAAAAATTAAAATCATTCACACATGTACAATAATAATAATTTTTTGGCAACTACAAACATTTTAGAGGAGATTAATAGAGAAAGGGACTTACCTTAAAAATACTAAGAGAGAAAGGGACTAGGCAGCGGAGAAGGAGAGAAATTGGTGGTGGAGAAAGAGAAAGACTGGCAATGAAAAGAAAGAGGGGGGCCAAGTGGTGGGGGGGATAGAGAAAGAGAGGAGTTGGTTTCTAACAATAATTTTGCAACATAGATGAAAAGGATAGAAAGAAGAGTCGGGTTATAACCTAAAATCACCGATAGAATTTTCATTGGTGATTTTGTCGATATATTATCACGTCAATATGTTCTGACAGAATCGCTAATGGATTATTAATTTTTTTTAATATTTTTATTTCTATTAGCAATTTTATCAGCATTACAGATGACATATAGCTCATCGGTAATTCCATCACCATTTCTGAAACCTACTGGAATTTTCCAATGAAAATACATTTTCATCAGTGATTATGTCTTAATGTGTTTTTTTTTTTTTTTACTTTTTCTTTCTTTATATGATCCCCTATCCAACCTAAATACACAACCTCAACAACACTAAGTATTTTAAAGCCAACAATTGTCAACATTAGACCCAAAATTACAATAAATATATTAAAAAAAACATAATGCATTATAAAATTACACACACACACACAATGATTATTATACATCTAAACCAATACAATACCCTTTAATCGGAATCCTTCACTTTATTTTCATTATTTTCTTAATCAAACTCAAGCTAGTTGATCTTTTCATCTTCATCTACTTTAGTATGTCCATTGATATTTAATATATCATTTAACTTGTCAACATCAACTTAAGTATTCTCAATGACATAGAAATTTATATTTTCTAACTTGGTAGATGGTGCAACTCAATATTAATCAACTAGCTCATCCATTAGGAATACATCGTCTCGCTCAAATACTTCATTGTTACCATCTTTAACTTCAACATGCTTCTAGGTTTGGTTTTCACAATGGATAGCTAATCAACTTTATTATGATTATTTCTAAAGGAATAAGTGTTTGTGTATTACACTTGTTGGCATTGTTTGGAAAAAAAAAAAACAAAAACAAAGTAACTTGTCATTATAATCAACTTCAAACTCATTGATAGTTGAACCCATTACACAAACCTCTTTATTATATGTCTTTATATTGTCATCATAATCTTCTATATGAATAACATATTCATTAACAAAATATTCATCAAAACATTGGCAATATAATCGAAGCTTTAAAAAAATTCAATTATTGATGTTGACACTACTGATAAATGTAGATATGGGTTAGAGTAGTTGGCTTTGTGATAAATGAAAGGGAGATAAATAGGGAGTGCTAGTATATTTCTCACCGGAGGAGGAGGAAGAAAACTAAGAAAAGGAATTGCCTGTTTTAACATATTAACAATTTCTGATGAAAATTTTTGTTGGCAATTCTATCAGCAAGTCCTAACGTGTAAATTTACCAACAGAATAGTTGATGGATTTTTAAAATAGTTTTTTAGTTTTTTAATTTATCGGTTATACCATCGGTAAATACCGGTTAAACATAATTTGTTGTCATTTTTATTGTAAAATATTAATGGAAATTCTCCATTGTTTTTATTGCAATTTACCAATTTTCTAATAGTGTCATGAAAACTATGCAATTTATTTAATATCTTTGTAGGGTAAATAGGGATAAAAATGTTTAGAAAAATTGTTTATTAAGTTAATTAACAATAAAAAATAATGAAAGGGCTTCTTTTCTCTTTCTTTTTTTTATAATTTTTTTTGGAAGAACCTTAATTAAGATTTTATAATTTATTCAATAATGATTGTTTGAATAAGGTTTAAAAAAAATTAAAATTCCATTCCACCTTAGGCGAGGATTTCACAATCAATACTATTTGAGAACATATGAAACATTTTTTCTAATTCATCTAGGATAATGAGTTCTATCTTAATCACTTAAATAACTTTATATCATTCTTATATCCAATATTTATCCATTTGTTACCCTTGATTAGAATATCATGTTGTCGATCAAAGCATAGCATTCTCTATGTAAGATAACATTGTGATTTCAAGTCTAAGAATCATTTACACAACATTCACATAAGCCTTTTTCATATACACAAGTGATCTCTCTATACGGAATCCTCATATGGATCGATTCCGTGTATATGTCATATGACAAATACCTACATATTAGTTTCAAGTATTCTTTATACATCAGCTTATGAGAACAGTTGCTTCCTTTTATCAAAAAAAAAAGAACATAATTTGTAAAGTCTCAATGGCTGTAATTAATATACAGTCTTAATAGAGTATCGACTAGAAACATTTAGGAACAATGCTTTGATAAAATATGAATCTCATAATTATAATAAGTTCATAATTGTTTTTGTAAAGTATTTTTGTCTCAATAACTTTATCTTTACTCTAGACTTATTAATCAAACATTAAATTCATTAATCAGATATAAATTAATATTAATAATAAATATATTTTTATATTAACGAAACATGTAATCAACTCATTGCTATAGTCTTTTCATCGGAAAGAAATAAAGACCAGTATTGCAGGGACTGTTTGGCGTTTGATATTGCAGTTTTGGGGTGGTTCGACTGTTTTGTGATGGAATCGTTCTTGATGAGTCTTTCTTGATCTTGTGTTGGCGAGATTCTAGTTATAGTGGTTCGGTTTGATCTATTGTTGGCTAGATTCTAGCTATTGTGGTGTGGTTTGTTTGATTTGCTAAGAGTTGGCAGGCGGCTGATCGCTAAAACATGACGCTTCGAGGTGCAGTGGTTCATGGTCAGTTGCGGTGATTCTAATGTTAGGCCGTGGTTGTTTGTATTAGCGAGGAAGAGGGAGGCTTCAGGTTAATTGGTTCATATATCTCATCAATTTTGAATTTTGAAACAGATAAAAGTAATTGCATGCAATTATAGCTTGGTGTAAATAAATAGGAAAGGCCAAGCCAAAACGGGATGTTTTAGTGCAAGTTGGCTTATCTCAGTTTGATTTGCACTATTCCTTCATGCTTAAACCAAAGATGTGGACCGTCGGATTGGATGAAAAATGGATCCTCTTCATCAGTCATTTTTGTTGACCCATGAGATATTTGACCATGCAATTTGTCACGGTTTTATACATGAAAAAAAAAAAACTAAAAATTGATCATAGCTATTTCGGACACTTTTTTTCTAAAAATTGTTAGAAAAAACAACCCAGCCAATAACCAACGCCCTATTCATTTCATATGTAAATTTAAAAAATAAAAATAAACAAACAAAAAATTATATGTTGAGATTGAAAGAAAAAGAAACAGAGGCAAGCCCTAGCTGACAGGTTTCACATAATTGGTTGGGCCAGTTTCAACTAGTTAGCCACCACATAAGCTTCATGAAAGACTGGAGAAAGAAAAGGAGAATCTTTTTTGTTTTTAGTTTCTGTGGGTCAAAAGTTTTGTATTAATTCATATTTTCGAGCGTCAATTTATTTTTATTTTTTCCGTTTTTATCTCTTCTTGACGACGAATTAAGTTTTCTTTTTAGTGAATTCCTTGGCAGATAGTTGGATTGTGGTATTTAATTTCTATGTTCAAAGTGGAGGAAAAGGGAGAAGGAAAAGGAAATAAAACCATTCAGCATTGATGTGGATGGGTTATAAACATCTCACCAAATCTCCTTTAATCCTTCCCGTGAATGAAGCCACAATTGAAGGAAAGAAAATAACAAGTTAGGGGTGTTCACGGTACGGTTTTAACTCAAAAATTCAACCGAACTGTAAAATAGTATTTCTTGTTAATATAACCCGGACTGAACTGAGAACCAGTTTAAACTGAACCGGTTTTGTTCGATTCAGGTCGGTTTTTTAGCATTAAAAACCAGAAAAATCGAAACGTTTCTATTGTTGCCGTTGTTGCAAGTCAACCATGAAATAAATCAGAGAGCAGAAGTGATTGTAGGAGAAGTCGACCATGAAATAAACCAGAGCGATGAAATAAAATAAAAATTGATGTTAACATATGAGAGAAAATGAGAAAGAAGAGCATAGAGGAGAGGGAGAGGGGGGGAGGGAGGGGTGGGGCTGCTGGAAAGGGGAAGGGGGAAAGGGGAAAAGGAAGGGGGGTTGGGGGGGGCGGAAAGGTAGGGTTAGGGTCTTTAGGTTTAGGATGTTTCTTTTTATACCTTTTTTTAGATTCAATTAAACCGATTCGGTTTAGTCCGGTTTAAACTTTTTTAAACTAGAACCGGACCGGACCAGGTTTAATCGGTTTATTCAATTTTTTCTATCGGTTCTGTTTTTTTAGTTGGTTAATTTTTTCTTGGTTTTTTCAGTTTAATCGATTGGTCGGTTTTTTTGAACACCCTTAACAAGCAACATTAACATTTGATACTTGGATTTTTTTATGGCATTAGCTACCCTTTTTTTTTCCTTTCATGATGGTTTTTAAAAAAAAATTATTCGGTGGATTTTTTTTACATATCTATTTTAATTATCATATAACTAAATAAAAAATAGATTTCAAAAAATAAAGTTATTAAATTCAATCGAATATATGTCACATGTTTGATAGGTTAGTTCGGGTTGACCCGTAACGATCCAAAATGTCATCTTAATATTAAAAAAAGGGTTAAAGCAATGTCATCTTTAAAAAATTTTAACAATTGAACTGGGTTTTGCTCGAGTCAATTCAGTTTTGTTTAAACCCGTTAGATCATCGGGTCACATCGTGTAAACTCACACCTGGTTTCAGTTCAAACTCAAACCATTCAAGGGGTTGGGTCAGAGGCCTCTAAGTTGACCTACCTAGTCAGACCAAGTTTAATAACATTGTAAAAAAAATTCTCACAATAATAAAAGAATAATATGTTGTTTTTATTTTCTTTTTTAGTAGGTTTGCATCAAAATCATCATGATATTATTTTTTAATAATGAAGACCTACTTGTAACGGTTAGTTTAAAAAGGTTTTTCCTTACCCTGCTATCGATTCAATTTGTGCCAGTTA
>Ga0325400_1005425_pt1 | contig 12000 bp, 7 predicted proteins | sample PopdelMetagenome_2_FD_205662 | JGI IMG/M metagenome (GOLD analysis project Ga0325400, IMG submission 205662) | Populus deltoides microbial communities from Bellville, Georgia, United States - Xylem-PdKOR-R1 | ecosystem: Host-associated > Plants > Phyllosphere > Stem > Wood/Secondary xylem...
GTGCGTTTAGTACATTTCTGTTTCTTAGCTAACAAGATGAATTTCCAAGAGTCTCCAGTGGGGGTGAGAAGCAGATGGATTACTTGAACTACTTCATACTTCGATATGTCAAGTGATCTGCGTAACATGAAATAAATAAGCGAAAGCAAAGGCGACACCCAGATATTCCTTTAATGTTATGACATGTCATTACTTTGAGATATTTGCCATTATATAGATTTCAAAACATTTGTTTGGACTTTTTCTTGGAATCAAATGGTGGGAAGATAAAAATTATAAATTATAAAGGTTCCTCCTTGAATCACTACACATGCCTGACAATTGTTTAAGCTACAAGACTCCTTTCTCATCCTGTCCTGGTTTACTATATATATATATATATATATATATATATAAAACTGTGGGTGTCTGGGCTAGTTTACGTGCATCTCAACTAATCCCTCGAGACTCTGAAGTTAACGACCAGGTAAGCTTCCAGTGGCACTGAAGTTTGTGATACTCAAATTAGTAAAACTAAACCTAGAGTCTGACCAGTTGAGCTACACACCTCAGGGTTTCCTTGTTTACTACATTAATTAGATAGGTGATGTGCAAAACACCGTAGGCAACATCATTTTTTTCTAAGAAGACGACACGGGCGTTTCCAAAGAAGTAAAACAAAACCCGAGGTTTTGGTTATTTACTTGACCGGTTTTAATAAAGTCCTATAATTCCAATAATATAAATAAATAAAAATAATGATAATAAAGAAACTGATAAAAAAATAGCAAAGAAAACAAAAGTAAAAAAAACTAACCCAAGCTCACCTTGGTTACCATACCAAATCTATAACTTAGTCATGATACTAGGATAATCCTGTTGAAAGCAAATTGAATAAACATGTCGCACCTCCGCGGCAGAGCGGCGATCCTCGATTGATTTCGGGTTATTTGTTTTGTGTAAAATGGGAGTCGCCACCTAGTATTATGGTCACTAGAAAACCTAACTGGTCTTTCAGAGATTCTAAGGCAAAGGACTGGTTGCGTAAAGGAAAGGTATTAGCACCCATAGTACGCCTTACCTAAGGTAAACTGCTTGGTGTTTGGTTTGCCTTATAATTGCTATGGTGTTGTTGTTTTTTAATCCCATCTGTTTTTCTAGGTTTGATTCAAACTAAATTCATTAAGATATAAATCCAAGGAGATTCCATGTGCTTCAAAAGCTCATTTTTCCCTTAGTATTTTAAGAGCTTGCAACTCGTAAATCGCAAAGAGGAGGGACAAAAGTTTAGAAATCTAGGGCGCTTTAAAAGCCTATTTTTGCCTTAGTGTTTTATACTTTCATGGCTCGTAAACCATGGAGTAAAAAAAATTAAAATGTCCTCGATTGTAATCAAGGCTTCTTTCAAGGATGTGCGATGACTTATTATTTCTAGAAAATTATTTTGGATATTTACCAATTAGGATTTCTTTATCCAAATATTAACAGTGAATAATAACAAGTTATTCCCAATAATATTTTGGATATTCATCCCTTTAGGATTTCTTTATTCAAACATTAACGGTGAATAATAGATGGATTCCCCCTAAAATAAGATGTTTGTATTTTTTTAGAATATTGGCCAATACCTTTTGAAGTTTTACAAACATGTTGTAAAATCTAGAAATGCAAGAAAATAATTTTTTTTTTGTTTAAGAAATCCATGCGAAAACACATTTTCAAAACTTCAAATATTTTTTTTTAAAGAGGAATTTCAAAAAAAATGTTAGGGTATTGGCCGTATGCAACACATAAAAACATTTTTATATTTTTCTTTGTCAAAAACACAAACATCACATTTAAATCATAATTAAAGTCAACAAAACACATATTAGTCAAATTCTTAAGGCTTTAATAAATCAGTTATTAAATCCCAAAAAAATATGTAGGAACATGTTTTTACATTTTCACAGGAAATACAACATGATTTTATTTGTCCTCAAGATATTTGATTATATACAAATTAAAACACTTTTTTTTTTTATTTTTTAACATTTACAAAATATACATAAAATAAAATACAAACACGCATTCTTTTTTATTATGTTTTTCTCGTACACCCACATTTACATGTTACAAATCATCAAAATTCAAAATAAATCAAACAACACATCACACAAATAAAAAATTACATAATAGCCCCTAAAAATCCAGGAAAACTGCTGGGAAGGCTTCTGGCAAATGCAGGAATAGTGGCGGCGCGTGGTTCTCATGCTCCACCCCACTGGCGGCGCGTGGTTCACACGCCGCCGCAAGAAAACCAGAGGATCCTAACAGCTTCCTCCCTTCTTCCTTTCCTCACCGGCGGTGACAAACACCGTTACCTTCAAAAGTAGAAAAATATACAAGATAGTTGGTTTTAATTTTTCTTTCTTTTTTAGATCTGCTCTCGACCTTCTTTCCTTTCTTCTAGATCTGTTTCACTACAGATTTGTTTTTTGGGTTTTGGGGAGGAAAGGCTGGTGAGCAAAGAAAGGAAAAACTTTGGCTGGCAGCTGAGGGAGGAGAAGCCAAGGGTTACGGCTGTGAGAGGGACGGTCCGGTGAGGGAGAAAACAGGGAGCTCTTGTTCGGGTGGCGGCTGAGGAAGAAGGAAATGAGGATGGCCTGTTTCTAAAATGGAGGGACGACGTCTATGGCTGGTAAGGAGAGGGGTATGGTGGCTGGTGAGGGGGAGCGACCGACTGGTTTGTGTTCTTTCTTTTTCTAAGGTGGGGAGGGCGACTGGTTTGCTTGAAAAAGATGAGTTTAGGGTTAGAGTTTTGTTTGTGTTGCTTCCCAAATGTGTAAAATTATCCCTTATAAAGTTTCTTCTCCCTCCAGTGCATATGGCTGGAGGTTCACTTATATAGAAAATCTCTACATGTGTTATTTAAAGAAATATTGCAATATTTATTGCAAAGAATGTCTTCTATAACCAGCATCAACAAATCCTATATATATGATATTTTATATTGCAGGGATTTTTTCAATATCCAGCATGAATCAAATCATATATCTATAATATTTTATATTGCAGTAATTATATATGATTCAATAATTATCTCCTTGACACATTGCTTCCTTAATATTAGTCCTGATGCTTTATGTTATCGCCACATGTAAACCCTTATTATTTTTATATTTTTTTATATTTTTATATTTTATACTTCATATTTTTGAAAAATTTATCAAAACATGGGTAAAAAATTGGGTAGCAACAGATGCCCCCTCTTTACAATGCTTACGAAGCAAAACTCCTCAAAGTTTTGCATAGTATGCTTGTAAAGAAAAAAAGAAAAAAAAAAGTATTCCTTGCTAGCTGAGTGATCCACTCATCCAATGACTTCACTCTTTAAAAGAAAATTGTCTCGTTATCATAGGTGACCTACCCTTTTTTTTTAAAGAAAATTGATTTATTTTCACGGGCAACCTGCCCACACACACTCAAACCTGGTCTATTTTCAGGGATGACCTGCCTACATACTCACGCTGGTCTATTTTCACAGGCTACCTCCCCGCTTGATTGAGTTAACCTAAGATCCCATATGGCGATCTCCTTTAACCCGAAGCAAAGTCAGTGTGTAACTTGGTTAACCTGAAATCCCATCTGGCGATTCCCTTTAACCAAAGCTAAACTCTTTGTGTGGTTGGGTTAACCTGAGATTCCATCGGGCGATCTCCTTTAATTCGAAGCAAAGTTGGTGTGTAGCTCGGTCAATTTGAAATGCCATCTGACGATTACTTTTAACCAAAGCTAAACTCTGTGTGTGGTTAGGTTAACCTGAGATCCCACTTGGCGATCTCCTTTAATCCGAAGCAAAGTCAGTGTGTCGCTCGGTTAACCTGAAATCCCATCTGGCGATTCCCTTTAACCAAAGTTAAACTCTGTGTGTGGTTGGTTTAACCTGAGATCCCATTTGGCGATCTCCTTTAATCCGAAGCAAAGTCGGTGTGTAGCTCGGTTAACCTGAAATCCCATCTAACAATTCCCTTTAACCAAAGCTAAACTCTGTGTGTGGTTAGGTTAACCTAAGATCCCATTTGGTAATCTCCTTTAACCACAACCAATACAAAAATGTGTGTGTGGTCTCATTATGACGGGTGACCTACCCAAAATGAAAGATGGTCTCATTATGACGAGTGACCTACCCAAGTGGAAAAGGGGAAGAGTGGTCTCATTCATATGGGTGACCTACTCAGGGGAAGAATGGCCTCATTATAATGGGTGACCTACCCAGGTAAAAAAAAAATAGAGAATGGTCACATTCTAATGGGTGACCTACCCAGAAAAAATGATAGTCTCATTATGATGGGTGACCTACCCAAGTGGAAAAGGGGAAGAGTGGTCTCATTCTTATGGGTGACCTACCCAGAAAAAAATGATAGTCTCATTGTGATGGGTGACCTACCCAAGTGGAAAAGGGGAAGAGTGGTCTCATTCTTATGGGTGACCTACTCAGGAGGAAAAATGGCCTCATTATAATAGGTGACCTACCCAAGTAAAAAAAACAGAGAATGGTTTCATTCTAATGGGTGACCTACCCAGATGGAAAATGGTTTCTTTGTAACGGACGACCTTTTCGTTTTGAAAAGGATTTTAAAAGGGGTCTCAATATCTAGAGACCTGCCCCTTTAAAAGATATATATATATATATATATATATATATATATATATATATATATATTAGAAAAACTCCACGCTTTTTCTAGAAAATTGTCTCAACATCGGGTGACCGACCCTTTTTAAGTTTTTAAGAAAAACTCCATTTATTATTATTATTATTATTATTATTATATAGAAAAACTCCATGTTTTTTTTCTTTTGTTTTTTTATGGTCTCAATATTGGATGACCTACCCGTTTTGAATTTCAAAAGAAATTATCTTACCTCGAGGAATGAAGCAGTGCTGGTTCACAATTCATATTCTTTTCCGTAGTTCCGTTGACCTGAGATTCTGTATAGTAGCGAGTCCCAGAAGCTTGTAACTATTTGGCTTTCATCACACCTTTTCTACCAAGTTAGTGTTATGATAATATAGCATGTATGTTTTTGTTTACATATTTTTGGAAACCTAGGTCCACCTTTTCGTTGTAGCCTTCATCGAGCTCCTGTTTCCATTTGTTTGCCCAACCTATCCTCTTGAACTGGAATATGCTTCATGCGCTATATTTCATATCCTTCTTATGCTTGGTGAAGAGATCTCTAATTCCTTATAGGACCCTTTCTTGCTCCATTGAATATTGCCTTTTATTATACTTTTGCAGATGTTTAAATTGTCTTTTCTATTTTTAAGAAATTGTTTTCAGAGGAAATCTCAAAGATCTGGTTTTATTCATGAAAACTGAAACTTTTAATGCAATCATCATATTTTGTTTTAAGCAACTCTTATAAAAGGTGTTTCAAAAGTTCTATGACCCCTTTGAGCTTTGGTTCACTATAGGCTCCTACGTGCACCTTTTGCCCCCAGTGTGGTGTGCAATACCTATTAGGTTTAAATTTGGTTTGGATCCCTCCAATTTGAGAATTGATGGAGTCATGTCCTTAGTCATGTGTAAAAACAGTTCTTTTAAGTAAAACGTTTTGAATACTATGAGATCATGCGCTTTATGAAGAAAAGATTCTTTACAGAGAGAACTCATGAACAAACTTTATTTTAATGATCGGGAAGCATAGTATTTCTTTGTAGAGTCAACATTCACTGGTCTAACTAGATCTTCTCCTTCCATTCTAGATAACAATAAGAACTCCCGAGAACGCTTTCTTTACCACATAAGGGCCCTCATTGTTCGGTGCTTATTTACTCTAATCTTCTCCTAGTAAAGGCTGTATTTTCTTCAGTACAAGATCACTATCGTGGAATCCTCAAGGTCGGACCTTCTTATCCTATGTTTGGCCATTCTTCTTTGGTATAGTTGATGATGATAGATTGCAACTATTTCCATTGATTAGATTTAATTATTCATATCTAACTTTTACCCACTCTACATCTTCTAGCTTAGAGTCTCTCAATACTCTTAATGAGGGGCTTTCAACTTTTAAAGACATCACCGCCTCCGTTCCATATACCAACATATACGGGGTGGCTTCTATTAAGGTTCGGACTGCGGGGTAGTACGCGTGAAGGGCCAATGACAACATCTCATTCCAATCCTTGTAGATGAATATCATCTTCTGAATAATCTTCTTGACATTCTTGTTAGCAACTTCTACCGCACCATTCATCTTTGGCCTATATGGTGAGGAATTGGAATGCTTGATTTTCCATCTAGCGTAGAGTTCTATTATCATCTTACCATTAAAGTTCTGGGCATTATTAGATATAATCTTTTCTAGTGGACCATGTCGACAGATCAAATCTCTTTTCATAAATTTCTTCACCACTTTTTGCCTCCAAACATCTCAACAAAGTCTCGTCAGATGATTTCTTGTCGATTTGGATGCCCCCATGGGATGTCTGGTTTTGGATGAAATTATTGATATCATAATATCAAGGGTTTCCATCAATTTCTTTTTCAACTAAGCAACAATGAGCTGGGTTATTTCTGGTATCAATATGTACTGACTGTACCTTGTGCCCAAAATCTATTCTAGCTATATAAGCTAGCATGACCAAAGCGTCAGCAAAATGGTTTCTTTCCCTTCCTAGATGGGTGAACTTTATTTCCTTAAATTCTCTAGCCAATTTAGACATGTATTCTTGGTAAGGTCTCAACTTCTCGTCCTTGGTTTGCCCTTTTCCTTTCACTTGGAAAATAATCAAAATTGAGTCTCCATACACATCTATCTTTCTAATATTCAGCTCTAATTCCACCTCTAAAACGAGAATGCAAGCTTCATACTCCCAAACTGCAACTTAACTAAAATCGAATACTCCTTTTTATTAAGAGAGATTATCATTGCACCAGCTCTGTTACCACATACGTTTACATCACTATCAAAGTACATAGTCCACCAATCTAATTTCCCTTCCTCAACTAAAAGCACATCTTCATCAGGAAAGTCAAATTTTAATGACTTATAATCTTCCCTAGCGTGGTCGGCCAGGTGATCGGCAATAACACTCCATTTCATGGCTTTCCTTATCATATATATTATGTCATACTCAGCCAGTAGAACTTGCCATTTTGCAATTCGGCTTGATAAATAGGGGTGAATTTAGTAGGTACTACTTGATTTTTTCGAAAACTTCTTCACACTCTTATTCCAAATTTTGAGATTTTTCTTCCTTAACAATCGAAGATTGAGTCACAAGTTGTGGTTAATTGGGATATAAACTGAGCAATTTAATTCAACCTTCCAAAGAACCTCCTTACATCCTTCTCAGTCTTGGGAGTTGGCATAGATTGAATAGTCTTTACTTAATTAGGGTCCACTTTTATCCCTTTGTCAATCATCATAAATCCCAACAAATTCCTAGATTTCACCCCGAATGAACACCTTGCATGGTTAAGCCTTAACCTATACTTCCTTAGTCTTTCAAATAATTCCTTCAATATTTGGACATGATTCTCTCCCTCTCTAGATTTAGCAATCATGTCATCCACGTATACTTTAATCTCTTTTTGCATCATGTCGTGAAATAGAGCCACCATGGCCCTTTGGTAGGTGGCCCCGACATTCTTCAACCCAAATGGCATGACCTTGTAACAAAAGGTTCCCCATGGTGTTACAAATGTTGTCTTCTTCTTATCCTTTTACGTCATTTTTACCTTATTGTAGCCCGAAAATCCATCCATAAAAAAATATATGGAGCTACATGCTGCATTGTCAAATATATCTATGTGTGGTAGATAAATTCTTATTTTATCTTCCTTTTTGGATACAACCACTATGTTGGACACCTATTGTGGATATTTGACTACTTCTAAAAAAACTAGCGTTCCACTACCTTTTCATTTTCTGCTTTTACTTTGATTAAGACATTCGGATGGATTCTTCTCAACTTTTGCTTAACTGATTTGCATCCTTCTACCAGAAGTACCCTTTGTACTACGATATCCATATCTAAGCCAGACATATCCTCATAGGACCAAGCAAATACATTTATATAATCTCAAAGTAATCAACTCTTCTTTTTCTTTAGGGGTAATCAAAGTCCCCATCTTCAACTCTCTCTTGATTTCTTCATTGCCCACATCTATTGTTTCAAGTTCCTTTTTAGCAGGTTTCCAAGCTTGTTCATGCTGCTTTATTAATTTTATGAATTCCCTAATGTTGTATTCTTTAAAGTTTGACCATTTATTCTCGGTGTAAAGTGCAGGTGTTTGTTATGGAAGATCCGCTTTTAAGGTTTCTGAAAGCGGAAAGTGATGTGTAAATGCATAGTAAAAACATAAAGATGAACTTTTAAAAATGCATAATCTCATTAAAAGAAAGAGTTTGGCTAAAAAAACAAGGATAAAATCCAAATGACATTTGGAACCTCGATTTAAAAAGGTGGAAAAGGCAAACAACACAATATCATGATTAAACAAACATTGTTGATTAAATTTTGAACACCAATTGGAGCTTCTTGGGTCTCCCAATTCAGGAACATCTCTCCCTTGGCTAGCTTTTGAACGAAGGTCTTAAGATTCAAGATGCTTTGAGCTTAGGCTTGTTTGGATGCAAAACGATATTATGAAGCATACATCCTAAGGATAGGTTCTAGTTCCTTTATGTGAGACATTGGGTAGGTTTACTACTTGGTCTCTAAAACAGGGTCTCTTGTTGTCCCAGTGATTACCCTCATAAAGGCAATATGGGGGCTCAGCAGATAGTGGGATGACACATGTACCAATCACTATCAGTCTAAACACTCAGTAAAGAGTTGGGTTTACACAAACTTAAACTTTGACTCAAGTCATAAGGCAAGCTGCTAGTCCCCCACTTAACTTAAAGTTTAATGTGTATGCCTTCAAAAAGATAATAATAATAAAGTGATACATGACCATACCATGTATGAAAAAATGTAAAGATGCATGCTAAAGTTTTTAAACAAAGTAAACCATTCATAGCAATCAGAGAACAACAAATACATAGCATAAACAAACAAATTACCAAGTCTAGTTCAAGGGTCTCCAGTGGAGTTGCCATCCTGTCGCACCGTCACTGCGGAGTGGCAATCCTCGATTGATTTCAGGTTATTTGTTTTGTGTAAAATGGGAGTCGCCACCTAGTATTATGGTCACTAAAAAACCTAACTGGTCTTTCAGAGATTCTAAGGCAAAGGACTGGTTGCGTAAAGGAAAGGTATTAGCACCCATAGTACGCCCTACCTAAGGTAAACTGCTTGGTGTTTGGTTTGTCTTATAATTGCTATGGTGTTGTTGTTTTTTAATCCCATCTGTTTTTCTAGGTTTGATTCAAACTAAATTCATTAAGATAGAAATCCAAGGAGATTCCATGTGCTTCAAAAGCTCATTTTTCCCTTAATATTTCAAGAGCTTGCAACTCGTAAATCGCAAAGAGGAGGGATAAAAGTTTAGAAATCTAGGGTGCTTTAAAAGCCTATTTTTGCCTTAGTGTTTTATACTTTCACTGCTCGTAAACCACGGAGTGAAAAAAAATTAAAATGTCCTCGATTGTAATCAAGGCTTCTTTCAAGGATTGGCGATGACTTATTATTCCTAGAAAATTATTTTGGATATTTATCACTTAGGGTTTCTTTATCCAAATATTAACAGTGAATAATAACAAGTTATTCCCAATAATATTTTGGATATTCATCCCTTTAGGATTTCTTTATCCAAACATTAATGGTGAATAATAGATGGATTCTCCCCAAAATAAGATGTTTGTATTTTTTTAGAATATTGGCCAATACCTTTTGGAGTTTTACAAACATGTTGTAAAATCGAGAAATGCAAGAAAATAATTTTTTTTTTGTTTAAGAAATCCATTCGAAAACACATTTTCAAAACTTCAAATATTTGTTTTTTTTTTAAGTGGAATTTCAAAAAAGATGTTAGGGTATTCTTAAGGCTTTAATAAATCAGTTATTAAATCCCAAAAAAATATATAGGAACATGTTTTTACATTTTCACAGGAAATACAACATGATTTTATTTGTCCTCAAGATATTTGATTATATACAAATTAAAACACTTTTTTTTTAACATTTACAAAATATACATAAAATAAAATACAAACACACACACATTCTTTTTTATTATGTTTTTCTCTTACACCCACATTTACATGTTACAAATCATCAAAATTCAAAATAAATCAAACAACACCTCACATAAATAAAAAATTACATAATAGCCCCTAAAAATCCAGGAAAACTGCTAGGAAGGCTTCTGGCAAATGCAGGAACAGTGGCGGCGCGTGGTTCTCATGCTCCACCCCACTGGAGGCATGTGGTTCACACACCGCCGTAAGAAAACCAGAGGATCCTAACAGCTTCCTCCCTTCTTCCTTTCCTCACCGGCGGTGACAAACACCGTTACCTTCAAAAGTAGAAAAATACACAAGACAGTCGGTTTTAATTTTTCTTTCTTTTTTAGATCTGCTCTCGACCTACTTTTCTTTCTTCCAGATCTGTTTCACTACAGATTTGTTTTTTGGGTTTTGCCTTGTTCTCCCCTGCTTCCAGTAGCTGGGACTGTGGGAACCACTATGTTGAGGGCTACTCCGGAGTTGGTTTTGGTGGAGGCCGGTTGGGGCTGATGAGGGAAGACTTGTTGTGGTTGATGACGGTGGAAGAGACGGGGACTGATGGGCATGTGGCCGGCTGGGAAGTGCAGTTGTTCTGTGGGGGAAGATCGCGTTTTGTTTCAAAGAAGGAGGCGGCTCCTCTTGGCGAAACATGAGAGAGCGGTCGGGAGAGGGTGGTGTTGTGGTCGACTTTCAAAAGGAGGGGACAGCTTCTCCTTGGCTCGAGGAGGAAAGGCTGGTGAGCAAGGAAAGGAAAAACTTTGGTTGGCAGCTGAGGGAGGAGAAGCCAAGGCAACAAATTTTTTTTTACTCAACCCGAATTAACCCATTAACCTTAAGAAAAAGGAAAGCGAAAAAAAAAACATAAATATCAATTCCCAATAAATCAAACATTGTTGAAAGATGATATTTGAAAAAAAAATCAAATTTAATAAAGAATCTAGAACAAAGAACAAAGTCAACCTATGTTAATATTCAAAACTCATGGCTTTGGTTATGAGCCTGAGATTAACCCTATAGAAGACAAACCCTTAAAAATAACAAAGTAAAATTCTCAATCACAAAATAATAAGAGATGAAATTGAAAAGAAAAAAAGCGATAAAAAAAATTGAAAGCAATAAAAAAAAGGACTAAATTTAATATAAAAATAAATTGAAATTAAATATTGTGAGATAAAATTGAAAACAAGATTCAATTAGAAAAATGATAAAAAAAAAGGATGAAATTGAAAACAAAATTCAACTAGAAAAAGATTAAAAAAGAGATAAATAGCAATTATGAGAATGAGAATCGAATTTGATAAAAAAAATTAAATAAAACTAAATGATGAGGGATAAAATTGAAGAAACAAATTAATCTATAAAAGATTTTTTTAAAAAAAGTAGCAATCAAAAGGATGAGGACTAAATCATATACAAAAAACAAATGAAATGAAACTTTTGTATTTTACCAAGGAGAAGAGAAAGAAATTACGGAGGAGAATTAAAAAAGTCCACCAAAGCCACACCGTCAGTTTGCCACCGACACGCACCCCACCACCTGTAAGATCTCAGTACACCGCTTTTAATACCATCGTGGAGGGCAGTGTTTGACCATCATAAGAGCCCTTATGCACCACTCAAAAAGCACGGGCTTCTTACACTAGAATGTAAGTGCCATCCATTTTCTCCTTTAAATTATATTTTACATATGTTAAAATAGTCAATTTTCCTTGAGTCTATTTGATAGTTATAAAAAAAGCTATAATGAAATGACTAAAACACTACTGGACCAAATTTCAAGAAAATAAAATTTCAAATGTAATTAAATAATTATACTATGTAAAAAGATAAAAAGTCAAAAAAGTCTTTGCCTTCTAG
>Ga0325400_1005427_pt1 | contig 11998 bp, 8 predicted proteins | sample PopdelMetagenome_2_FD_205662 | JGI IMG/M metagenome (GOLD analysis project Ga0325400, IMG submission 205662) | Populus deltoides microbial communities from Bellville, Georgia, United States - Xylem-PdKOR-R1 | ecosystem: Host-associated > Plants > Phyllosphere > Stem > Wood/Secondary xylem...
TTTTGTTTACTGAGAGAACAGGGAGGCTGTGGGTTGTGGCTGTGGAGACATGAATTCCATGCTTTTGTAGTAAACAAACACGCTCTTGGTAAAATATTTTTATTTTTATAATATATATATATATATAAGTTTTTTCAATATATTTTTATAGTTCAGAAACTTTAAGTCCAAATTAAAAACTTTGGGATAAAAAAATAACAAAAATAAATCTTTCTATCAAAATGGAATTGAAAAAATTTTAAGGGATCAAAATTATATAATTTATTTGATTGTTTAAGTTGGAGGATCAAAATACATCTTTTTCAAAATTTATAGTACGTCACTCATGTTTGCTGTGTTTTTTATTTTGGTCTCCTCGCTTTCAATTTCACATTTTCATAAGAATTCAAAATTAATTACTTTTTAATTAGAACTAAATCGTCCAAAAAAAAATTAAAAATCAAATTAAAAAAATATAAAATATTACACAATCCATCATAAGATAATAAACAATAGAGGCAATGCACAATGAAAACACCGTATCATTTAGATTATATGTAATTAGCTTATTGGCTTGTGTTATTTAATGGGTTAGAGGGGAAAAAAAAAAAACTTAAGTCTAAAAATTTATTTAAGTATTGGTAATATGATTTTTTTTTCAAGAAATGATGATATTTTTATTTAATATTGAAATGAAAAAAAATATTTGATCTACTGGAGTTGATTTGGGAAATTTACAGGGATAATCTAGAAGAAAAAAGTAAATTAAAAAGTTTGATCCTGAATTAACTTAATATTAAAGGATTAAATTAATATAAAACAACATTTATTTTTAAAAAAAATATATTAAGTGAACTCGAGTCAATAAAACAAACTTATAATGCAAGTTATGCACATCATCTTCAATAATGTTTTTTATTCTAGAGATTATTTTTTATTTAATTATAAGATGATAAAGTGCATGGTAATTTTTTTGTATGAATTTTCTTACAAGGAAAAAAAAATTGTAATAGGCATGTGTGGTCGAGATAACAAAAGTAAATCATTAATAATAAATGGTGAAATTGTATTTTTATAGGTTTAAATTAAAAAAATAATAATAATCGATAACAAAGGGTAAAAATATATTTTTCTTTTAAATTGAGGAATAGAAAACACATTAAAAAAATAATAATAGCTCAGATGTTATGGGTTAAGCGGTTAAACCTACAACCTAACTTATAAACTTAATTTGATTCAATAATTATTATTTTTATAATTTTCTTTAACACAAATACAAGATAGAAAAATTTTAAAAACTAAACTAAAAGGAGCCTAAATATATGGGCCTGATTGCCCAACTTGTTCAGATATTAAAAAATTAGCCCAAACACATGGGCTTTTCAACCTAAGTTGCATATCTGAGCTTTAAAATTTTTTTTTATATGGGTGGATGACTAATTTTTTTTATAAAAAAAATAGTTAATGACGCGTCATTTTATTTACACAGAATCAAATGATTAGGTGCTGCTAGAAAAACAAGTTAGCTCACTGGTTATAAGAAAGGTAATTCAATATTGTTAAGAAAACAAATATGTAATCATGTGTTGTAAAATATTTCTTTTCATATTGCACTACAGATTTCCAGAATAGCTTAGCATAATTATAGGAAACAACTCTTGTATAAAGTTACGTTCTATGATTCAATGAAATCATTTAGGCAAATATTTTTTTTCCCTTTTTCTCACATGGTATCAGAGCAAGGTTGACATGCCCTAGCTCTCTGTTTTTTTACTGTCTCAATTCTCTTTTGCTTTGCTGCTACTCATCATCATAAAGAGTGAGCAATCTTCAAAAGAAAGCAGGAACAATGCCTTCGATCCCTTTTTCTTCTACCATTTTGACCACCCAGGATGGGTGCTTGTTTCCAAGCCTCTCAACGGTGATGATTATTCAACTTGGTGCCGATCCATGACCATCTCTTTAAATGCCAATTCTAAATTGGGTTTTATAGATGGTACAATAGCAATGACATATGCCAAGAGCCAACTAGATGCTCATGCTTCATGGAGAAAGTGCAATGATATGATTCTATCATGGATCCTTAATTCAGTCACACCAGATCTTGCAGATAGTGTGATCTATTCAACTACAGCCCAGGAGGTTTGGGAAGACCTTTGGGATCATTTTTCTTAGAATAATGCCCCTCGTATTTTTTAGATTGAGAGGGATATCGCTTGTCTTTCCCAAGCTCAGATGACTGTTGCAACCTACTATACGAAGCTGAAAGGATTATAAGATGAACTGGGTTCCTATAACGGAACTGTTTGCTCTTGTGGGGTAGATCATAAACGACGCCAGTTGATGCAATTCCTCGTGGGTCTAAATGAATCCTACAAAGCAATCAGAGGGCAAATCTTATTGATGAATCCGTTACCTGATGTTCACCAGGCTTACTCTTCCATCGTTCAAAGAAGAAAAACAGCGCAGCTTATGCGACATACGTGAGACAACTGAAACTGCAGCCATGGCAGTTCAAAGAAATGAACCCACAGCCTTGGCTGTTCGACCAGGACATGGTTCTTCCCGCTCCAATTCCTCTAATCGTAAGCCATTGCACTGCTCATACTGTGACAATGATTATCATGTAATAGACACATGTTGGAAGTTGCATGGGTATCCACAAGGTCATTCAAAACATAAATCACCTCGATTCAATCGCAAAGGCAGTCGTTCTCAGTTTGAAAATTCTGCTCAGTCTTCAGCCAATCATGTTAAGGAAGGACCAGCACTACAGGAAATGCAGTCCATGATGAATGGACTCTCTAATATACAATTTCAGCAGATATTATCTATTATGAACAATAAGGGGACGAATCAATCCTCCAATCCTAAGGCCAATGATGCTAGTACTTGTTCAGGTTTGTCACAAACATCGTTGCGCCTCTATCAATTGGTCCTTGATATTGGTGCAACTGATCATATTATCTATTCTCTGAATTTGCTTATTAACAGTCGTCAGAACACTGTTTTACTGCCAGTTATTATGCCAAGTGGAGAACAGGCCCCAATCACATCTACTGGAACTTTACCTTTGAACTCTGTTATTTCTCTTAAAAATGTGCTTGGTGTGCCATCTTTTAAAGTGGATTTGATGTCTGTGAGTAAAGTTACAAGAGGTCTCAATTATTCTGTAACCTTTTTTCCTTATTGGTGTATTTTGCAGAACTTAACGACGATTGATTTGGGTAAACAACGAGGCAAACTTTATTACTTAACCACATTGGCATCAACCACACCGAGACCTACAATCAAATCCTCTGCTGCCATTGCTAGCCAACCATCTTGTTCTCATATCATCTCCTCCACCGACTTATGGCATCGCCGATTAGGGCATCTATCTTCCTCTAGATTAGATTTTATGGCAAAAACTTTACTCCATTTCCCTTTCAAATTAAAAAATGCTTATGAAGTTTGTGCACTTTCCAAACAATGCCGACTTCCCTTTTCTACCAGTTCACTTTCATCTGTTAGATCTTTTGAGTTAATATATTGTGATATTTGGGGCCCTACAAAATTCCTTCTCTTTCTGGTGCAAAGTATTTTTTGACAATTATGGATGATTATTCTCGATTCACCTAGGTATTCTTTTTGCAGCACAAAAATGAAACACAACATTTACTTACAAATTTTTTCTCTTTTGTCAAAACCCAATTTAATACTTCCATCTCCAATATTCGAGTCGATAATGTGGGGGGGGGGAATTCTTTTCTATGCGTGATTTTTTTGACAAAATAACACCATTTATCAACACTCTTGCGTTTATACACCCCAATAAAATAGGATTATCGAACGCAAACATCGTCATATCCTTGCATCAGTGGCTGTTGTTGAGCTCCGAGTGTGAGTGGAGAATCATATATTTTAGAAATAAGAAATTTAATCAAATCCAAAACCCATTACTTTTCATTTTTTAGTAAAAGTGGTGTCCAACGCTGTGTGGAAGTCATCGAGAGTGATTAGACCATTAATAGTGGTGGTAAGTATTAGCGATTAGTATGATTGCTCAGTGCTTGACTTCTGGCCTGATATTATCAAAAACATGAAATCAAGAAATTACTTGTAGCCCTAAGCTTGTTTTGCCACCAAAACCTAGTTAATTTAATGAGGGGATATGATTAAGATTCTTGAAACTTTAAAGAACACCAATATTGAGAAAAAAAGCTTTTGATTACTAAGAATTAAGAATTTTTTACACTAACAAACCGTTTAGCTTATAAACTTAGATTTGTGGGCTTGCGCTACGCTGCGAGCTAGAATTTTTTTTATTGAAAAAAAATCATACAACAAAAGTGTGCTTTGAACAAAAATATGACCTGGAATATAGATACAAACAAGAAAAAAAGATTGATACATAGACCAACCTAAAAAAAACATGGGAACCTACAGGAAAAAAAAAGAACGGTTAAAAAATCATATAGAAAGCATAAAAAAAGAGCCTAATCATTAATGATATAAATATTAAATGATAAAATTAAAAAAATATCAACATAAAAATAAAAAAGAAAACGAATAAAAGAAAAGTAAACTCGGGTGAAGGTCTCACACTCACAACTCATTAAATCTTAGACTCGGACTGAAACAAAAAGATCAATTACCAATCAATTTAATATTGATTAGCTAAAGTAAATCCAGCAAAGAACAACAAATAAAAAGATTGGAGAAATCCGAGTCATTTTCAAAATCGATGAAAAATCTTAGAGAAAATAAATAAAAGTAAATTTAAAAATTTATCTCAAACAAAACAAATAGCAATCAAGATAATGAGAACTAAATTTAAAAGATTAGAAAAATTAAAGGGTGATGAAATAAAAAAGAATTCTAATATTATAAATTATTTTAGAAAATCATTTCAAATATTGAATGATTGAATCAGAAAAAAAAATCAATTTAAATCTATATTTAACCTAAATATAAAATTAAAATATTAAAAAAAAAACCTAGGAGCGCATACTTATGGCCCAACGCGCCTGAGCCATTTAAGGAAGAGCCTAGGCACGTGGGTCTTTTAGCCTAGGCCCGCATGCGATGATACATGGCATTCCGAGGCAGACGATGTGTTAATTAGGAGCCCATATTTCAACCATCATGGTGGTGACCGAAAAATTGAGCTAATGTTTTTCTTGCTAAAAATACCCAATTTTTAAGTTATTTCAACCCAAAAATACCTCACCAACATCTTTAGAACACCTACAAACTAATCCATCAACCAAAACACATGCAAAAAAGGGTTAAAATACCCAAAATAAAATCGGGTTAGATTTTTCTATCTTGATTTAAACTTGTTTTTTTAAGCAACATTGATGCTCTAAACAACTAGTATTAAAACCTTTATATCACATAGAACCTATGGACATCAAGAACAATCATTTTAGTGTTTAGAATTGGTAAAAATAATTATTTTTTCTCTCATCATCAGACTCCATCAATCTCTTTATTATCTCACTAACTAGGAACAAAAAATAATAAAAATAAGTTTTTATATCAAAATTAAATTTCTGAAATTTAAAAAAATTTAAATTGTATAAATTGAGTTATTTTTTAAAATAGAGAAACTAAATGTATTTTGTATGTAAACTTTTGACATGTCACCTATATTTGGCACTTTTTTAATCTTGGTTTTTATTTTTTTAATTCTATTTAAGAAATTAAAAGTAATTGATTTTTAATATGGAGAAATTAAGTGACCAAAATGAAAGGTTGATATCCAAATTGAAAAAAAAGATTCTTAAGTTTTCTCTACAAGGAAAAATTCTTCGCCTTTTAAGTGTTTTACTTAATAATTAATTAATAAAGCAGAGGTGACGTACTTGCTGCATTAAGTTTTAAATATATATGCTATTATTATAATTTCAAAAAATAAAAATAATCTCAGAAAATCGTTTTAGCTTATAAATAAAGCAGATGTGGCGTCGATTGTACGCCCCTTGAACTCCCTATATAAAACCAAACACAAACCGTGAAGTTTCGCAACTGTTCTGGTCCCGTCCTCAGGATCAGTTAATCATAAAAAGAATGCCGGAGGATATTTGCACCGAACGCCCTCTCTACGGCGGCTCAATTTCCAGCACCTTCCCTGTCAGATTCCAGGTCAGTTTCTTATATATATATATATATATTTCTTTTCTCTGTCAAAAAAACTAAATGTTTTTGTTTTTGTAGGATGTGAGCAACATTCGACAAGTTCCTGATCATCAAGAGGCATTTGTGGATCCAAGTCGTGATGAAAGCTTGATTTTCGAGCTCTTAGATTTGAAGCCTGATGTGAATGATAATGGAAGTGCCGTTTGGTTTCTTCAAGACCTTGCGAATGAGCAAGACGCTCAAGGGTTTACTCTAGTTGAGCAGTCAGGCGTGGTTGAGGTTCCAATTGGGAATGTTTCAGTTGTTGTTACAACAGCAATTGGGCAGATGGGGATTTCTAAAGCACGACAAGGAAGGGAAGCCCAGAATGTTGTGCAGGTTTATTTGGCCAATCTTCGACTTAAGAATGTTGGCACTGATGTTCTCGTTGTTGGCTATGAACCCATTTTGATAAGTCCTTTGAGTGAAAGTGCTGCGACTGTTGGTGCTGGTGTACCTGCCCCGGCTGCGCAATCTGGGTTCTTGCCAATGGCTGAGGTTTTTAAGCTTGCTGTTTTTAATTTCAAAGTTAATGACTGGAATCTTTTTGGTAATTGAACCACAGGGAAAGATATTGTTTGGGAAACTTTTCGATTTTTTTTTGTTTATTTAGTATTTGAGGAGTTGTGATAAATATTTGTATGGAGTTTGGTCTACTTTCTTTAAAGAAATGTTCTAATTTCAATGGTTTCATACATCTTTGCTGAAGAGTTTACAAGTAGGGAAAAAAAGAATTTTGAAAACCTATAGGTGCAACTTGGAAACACTAATTTGGGCCACTTGTGCAGTTCTGTTTTCTAAACTCAAGACAAGATAAACAATGTTAGCTGCATAATTGCATTGATAGGCTTACACAATTATGCGGTCTGATGGTCTCTGAACGTTGAATTATGATTCAGTATTGTTACACGCGCGCTACATATTCCATGCAGATGATGCGTGTGGTTCATTTTATTCCCTGCTTATCGAACATACACTCAAGTTTTGATGGACTTCGTCTGTTTTCAGTCAATTGATTCTATGAAACATGAACTGAACGATGCACAATGCAGAAAGCGAAAGGACACAGCTCATGAAAACAGTGTCCCCTGTCCCTAACACCCTTATCCCCGTTGCATAAAATGCTCTGGTTAGATTGTTTTAAATTTTGCCAATCTGAATTTAGAAATTGTTTTTCCATTGTGTTCATCTAAATACTATTGACTCTTTTTCTTTTTTGCCCGCTTATGCTGTTGCTAGGTTCCCTTGATTTCTTTAATGAACTTATACAGAAATGGTTCAAAATATGTTGGAGATTCTGCTATACTGTACTTGAACCATTTTGAACAAGCTTCGTTGTTAAAGTATCAAAATAGTCTTTAAGCACAATTTTCCTGTTGCTCAGCAGAGTCAAATCATTATTCTCAATGGATCAGATAACAGAGTCTAATGAAAGCTGTCATTTATAGTGATGTCTCCTAATTTTTATCTCCCAAGGCTGCTGGTACTTGGATGTTGGCCGCACAAAGTTTGCAGCCTCTGTTTCAAGACTGAAGTTTCTCACATTTCCCTGTACTGTTATCTGTTTTCCCACCTTAGGCTTAACACTTTTTAGACTAGAACAAGTATCCAATGACAGTGGCAAAGGATGACAACTAAGGAGGAGCAGTTTCAGTTTTCATCACAGACTCAATGACAACAAACAGGCAAAGAATATCTCATGCACTGACTTCCACAACACATATACCCTGACTACATCAACCCTTCTAACAAACTTTATGTGCACCATTTTTCTTCTCCTTTTTCATTTTATTCGTCATTGGCTTTTAATCCGTTTATTTTTTTTCCAATCAAACAACAAATTAAAACCTAATATATATCTCAATTTTTTGACAGGGAAAGGTTGCTATGATAACAGGAGGTGATTCCATAATAGGAAAATTTGTATGCTATCATTTTGCATTAGAGGGTGCAACTGTGGCATTTACATATGTCGAAAGCATAGAGGATTGAAACAAGAATGATGCCCTGAAGATGATACTGAAGGCAAAGACAAGTGATGCAAAAGACCTATTGCCATAGCTACTGATGTTAGCAATGAAGATAATTTACAAGAGAGTTGTTGATCAAGTTATGAGCAATTATGGGCAGATAGATATTCTGGTGAACAGCACAGTCGTGCAACATTATAGTACAACACTAGAAAAGGTTACCGAGGTTTGGCTTGAGAGGCTGTTAAGAACCAACATTTATGGTCACTTCTTCTGGACCAAGTAAGAAAAACTGCTTTGAGTAATTCTTCCATCCAGAGAGGAAGTTCTAATAATGAAGATGCAGGTATTTGAGAGTAATTAACCAGTCAAGAAATCTTAATTCTTTTGATCTTATTCCCAATTGGTATGCAGGGATTGTTTGAAGCACATGAAAGAAGGAAGCTGTATTATCAAAACGACCATGGAGTGAGTGCAGGGTTGCTTGATTATAGCTCTACTAAGAGTGCCATTATATCTATTACAAGAGCTCTGGCTCTGAAGCTTATAAACGAAGGGATTGGAGTAAATGCTGAGGCCCCAGGTCCACTTTGGACGCCATTGCAACCGGCTTCTTTGCCTGTTTAGAAGGTTCAAAGCTTTGGGTCTGGGATTCCAATGGGCAGGGCAGGGCAGGGCAGCCATATGAGATTGCACCCTCTTTTGTCTTCCTGACATCTGATGATTGTTCCTCATACCTAACTGGTTAAGTTCTGCATCCTAATGGTAAGTATTTTAGAGATAAACCTGTGATTATTTTTTAATTTCTAAGGTTATTTACAAATATTGGAATTTGTTTACCTTGCAGGTGGTGTCATTGTCAATACTTAAAGTTGCTAGAACATAATATTAGATAGCTGCTCCTTAACATCTCAAACATGTTTTAAACCTTTGTTCTCTCTCTAAAAACACTTAGAAAAGAGGGTCGTTGTCGCTATCACAAGGTTGAAAATCCCTTTGCACGATATCACTTGTATTTTTGTGTCCGTTTATATACATATTATCTTTCATCCATCCAAGACTCCACTTATCTGTGTTTTGATCGTGAATTATTTTTTCAGAAGACATTTGACTTGTTTGTGTAGATGGTCTTCATATGTGGAAGATGGAAAAGTAAAGCTTCTAAATGTAGAGGAAGCTCCATTCATTCCATCTTAATCTGTAACATTCAGAAATTACGTGCTTCTTGAATATATATTTGCTAGCTGCCATAAATCATACCACGAAACATACTTGTACTAAGGATTTGAAATTTATCTTTGAGCCAGTTGCATTAAACTCAAGCCAAGGTTGAGTCAAAGACGGCAAACACCACTTACAGTCACCACTAGCCACCACCAGCCGCCAACTGTCAACCGACTTCTCAAACCGCCAGCCACCAGCCACCAGCTATCAACCGCTTTCACAAACTGCCAGCAGCCTTTACAAGTCACCAATTAAGAATTTTTTTTTTATTTTCAATTTGTGTATAAATAGACAACTAAGTTTATGCTATTATCAGTGTGTGGAAAAGATAAGAGAAACACTAGAAAGAAAAGAGAGGGTATGTATTAAGAGCTTTTGTTTAGTTATTGTAAGCTTATTGTTGTTGAAATAAAACAGTGTGTTTTTATCCTCTCTGAGTGTTCTAAGCCACCACTAGTGGTTTCTCCCACCAATAATTGGTATCAGAGCCCCGTTCGTCAGAAAACAGAGGTGTTGTTGGGATACATCTGATTTTTCAAAGTGGTCAAAAACAAGTTTTGATCATTTCACAATGTATGGTTCATCCATACGAACTCACTGGTGCAAAAATCAACTTCATCGGAGCAGGAGGTAGCCCACACGCGCCACCTGAAACTTTGCAACTGTAGCCCACGTGCAAACGACGTGCCCAGAGGAAGAAGACGACTGGAGTCCACACACGCCATATTTGAGCCGCGTCGAGCCACCTAAGTCACCTCTAAGCTGAGCCGCTAGCCGAGCCAAGAGAATATTCCCCAGAATATTCCCGGTTCAACACCAACGAACCGCCCAACGTCCAGAATTGGTTTTCTGACCGGTTCACCCTATTTCTGACCCGTTTTCAACCAAGCCAGGCTGGATATACTCTACGAAGTTGGACTTATTAGCAGGTATATGGAGACATTAGACCAGTCTCACTTGAATGCAGCTAAGAGAATTCTTCGCTACATTAAAGGAACAATGAAGGTATGTTATACTTCAAGTAAAACCTTCAATCTTATTGGCTACTCGGATAGTGATTGGGGTAGAGATCTGGATGAAAGGAAAAGCACAATAGGATTTGTCTTTTTCTTGAGAGATACATCTTTCATGTGGTTATCCAAGAAGCAATCGATAGTAATGTTATTAAGCTGTGAAGCTGAGTATGTTGCTGCCAACTTAGCTGTATGCCATTTAATATGGTTAAGGAATATGCTGAAGCATTTGGGATTTTCTCAAGAAAATCCTATAGAGATTTATATTGATAATCGATCAACGATTGCATTAGCAAAGAACCCAGTATATCATGAAAGAAGTAAACACATTGATACACGTCATCACTTTATCTGAGAGCATGTGAAGAACAAAGAAGTTGAACTGATATCCTGCAAAACAAATGATCAAGTTGCAGATATCTTTACAAAGCCATTGAAGGGAAAAATATTTATCATATTGAAGTTTATACTTGACATGACATCTCTCGATAGAGTTTAAAGAGGGAATTTGTTGTATTAAACTCAAGCCAAGGAAGTCAAAGACGGCAACCACCACTTGCAGTCACTGCCAGCCACCAGCCACCAGCTGTCAACCGACTTCACAAACCGCCAGCAGCCTTTACAAGCCGCCAATTAAGAAATTTTTTTACTTTTAATTTGTGTATAAATAGGCAACTAAGCTTATGCTATTATCAGTGTGTGAGAAAGATAAGAGAGAAACACTAGAGAGAAAAGAGAGGATGTGTATTAAAAGCTTTTATTTAGTTATTATAAGTTTATTGTTATTGAAATAAAATAGTGTGTTTTATCCTTTCTGAGTATTTCAAGCCACCACAAGTGGTTTCTCCCACTAACAGAGCTTTGTTGCCTTGCAGACATAAAATTCCTCTGCACTTTTGAACGATATCCATATGCAGAGTTAGACCTTAGCTAGAGCTTCTACGCAAGAGTTTTGACAGTTTCATCCATGCGGAGATTCTTGTGCCAATGGAGTTCTCTTTTCTTGAACCTTTTGTATGTGTTGGATCTCTTTTTTTATAACTTTAATATTTTTTATGTAATAAAAAATGGAAAGAAAAAATAAGTAAAAAAAATAATGTGTATTTAATTATGCAATTTATTTCATATCGTTCGTGAAATTACTAACAAAGAGCTTTCTCTTTTCAAACAAATTAATTCTTCTTAGTAACTCAATGAACATTTAAGTTGACTGTACTTTTATAGTGTTTGTTTTTGCAATTAACTTGTGTTTTTTAAAAAAATTATTTTTTTAAATTATGTTTCAATATTTTTCAATCGTTTGATGTTTTAATATTAAAAATAAATTTAAAAAAATAAAAAAATATTAATTTAATATATTTTTAAATAAAAAATATTTTAAAAAACAATTACTATTATAATATTAAACTCATTAAACTCTATCTAAATAAGGCATAAGCATCAATATTTTTAGCTGCAGCTTCAGAGGTGGCCGGCAGCTTCAGAGGTGGCCGGCCGGCAGGGATGATGATAAATTGAGTTGGAAGAACAAACGTTACCTTTAGCTATTGAACCCACAAAAAAATGATAGTACACTGTTTTCAATTTCATACAAGAAAACTAAAGATTGACATAAGAGATACCTAGCCAGCCAAAATACTGCTATTTCCG
>Ga0325400_1005428_pt1 | contig 11998 bp, 10 predicted proteins | sample PopdelMetagenome_2_FD_205662 | JGI IMG/M metagenome (GOLD analysis project Ga0325400, IMG submission 205662) | Populus deltoides microbial communities from Bellville, Georgia, United States - Xylem-PdKOR-R1 | ecosystem: Host-associated > Plants > Phyllosphere > Stem > Wood/Secondary xylem...
GACATGACTTTTTTCAACAAACAATGTGATTGATGCAAGTTTTCTTATTGGATTCTTTATCCACTTTGGCATAATGCAATATTTAAAATTATGATCTATAAAAACAACCAATCTTGTTTTCTTTTCCACTTTTACATATACTTGTGTACTTTCAGAAGAAGAAAAAAATACGTAAAAATAATTAGAATTGTATACACACACAATGACTACGTGTGGAGAAAGTATATTTTTCATGACAATTGACAAATATACAAATGCATTATGAAACTCATCGACAGCAAGCATGCCCGATGGGGTTTTACCGGCAATAGTAAGATTTATATAGATATCATATGCATTCACGAATCATTAAAACATGCTGTAACAATATAACGTGATGAAAATATAGACATGACAAGAAAGACTTTGCCCCAAGGCCCCATCTATCTTGGACAAAATTGTAAATTCTCTAAAAATTTCTTGGAACTCTCTAAGAGAATTCCTCGGTCTTCAATCGCACTCGAAAAGCTCTAGACTTCTTCTTTCATAGCAAGGAGCTCAACTCTCAGATTATCTTAAGTGATCTTCACCTTATGAATCCCATGTCTCAGGGCATTATATTTATTATAAGTCATCCCAAATTATTTTTTAGAGGAGCTCAATTGAAGAACAACACATTAAAGAATATCGCAACGCATGCATGAAAAAAGAGGTCAGTTGGCTTATACGCTTAGTCCTAGTAGACATTTGAGCTATGTACTCTTTTAGCTATCGACTATTAATAAATGCCATGTCGTTTGAATCCAATATGTTAAGAGCATCATTCTTAGAGGCCTAAGACAACCTTTCTTTCCTTTGAGGTTCCTTAATAATAACAAAAGAAAAACTTTTCTGATAGAGAGAACTACTTTCCTCCTTACTAGAGGTGGAAAATAAGGTTCCACCTCTAGTTTTGGGGCTTAGTCTAATGGATCTCTGTGCCCTGCTACTTCCTCTAGTTTTAAGTTGGAACATGAACTCCTCACCTGAGGCTACAACGGTATCCTTATTTATAAGGACAAATTTGATTCCTTTTGAGTCTATTTTGATGTTTAAGAAGAAAAAGAAGAAAAAGGTTTTGGTGAAAAATACCTAGAAAGATATTTTCTTCTCAGGTTAAGGCAAAACTAGTTTAGGGATTTTTCAACAAAACTATTTTACAAAAGTTACAAAGAGTAAAAAATAAAAGCAAGAATGACTAGGGTTATAAAGGAAACAACTTTTCACCTTTATTGTTGGATGAATGACTTTTCATGTCATTGGAGATCTCTAGAAATCTACTCAAATAATACATTGAATGCACGTCATCATTTTGTTTCCTAAAAAACATCTCTTTTACTAAGGATGAGCCACCTGACTATAATGAATCCCAATAATTCTATAGGAGACAAATAAATCTCACAAAGAAGGTAAAAAATCTCTTATTAATGGGACATACAATTCTCATGTAAAAAAATTATCATTAAAGCTGATAACTTTTTAAATCTTTGGGTACTTAATACATAAGACTTGGGAGACTTACTAAGTATCAACATTTTAGTTCAATATTAATTTTTTTATGATATGGGAAAATACATTAATAACAGCCACATATTTTTTTCGTTAAAAAACCTTGATTGATCAGTGTTATATATATATATATATATATTTTGCTTGAATCCATGTTTAAAAGGGTCAAAGATAGGGTGATAACTCAATACCATCAGGAATAACTACTCGCTGAGCCCAAAATTGTTAGGTCTAGCAGTTCACCACACCCACATGTCTGAATCCAAGTATATATAAATTTAGTGAGTTATCATATCCAACTTTTTAAAGTTCAATGCTAAGAGTACATGGGTCTGGTAAACTGCTAGACCCAACATCTCTAGGCTCGATATCATGCTAAACCCAAATGGATATAGAATTAATGATTTTTCTAGGTTCCATATTTGGCCACAACACTTCATTGTTTATTCTTGCAATCCTTAACATAAAATCTTAAGGTCATATCTCAAACACTTTTAGGTGTAAAAAAGTCTTTTAAAGACCTATCACAATTCCATCAATATTAATGACGTGTCAGAGATATTTATCTTTTATTAATGGTGTGTATGAGGTATTTATCACTCATTTATATTATCAGAAGAAAATTAATTTTCAATTCCTCCTCTCATCAAAATGAAAAGATTCATGGGTTATAAATTCTCCATGAATCTTTTAAGCGTAAGATTTAGATTTCAATTCATTTTTAATATTTTTAGCATATATTTTCAGATACCATCTCTTTAAAATACCATTGCACTTTCTCTCTTTAAAAAAATATTTATTTAAACATTTGAGAGTCATCAAATTTTTAAAAAGAGGACTTTTTGTAGGTACCTGCCACTAGTCACCGTGACTTATCCAGACACAGGTATAAGCTTTCAGCCACCTTGATTAAAGAGAATAGATCAGATTGCTAGAATCAATAGATTAATCAATTATCCAATCCATAAACCTTACTTCTAAACCACTTGAATATTTTGAAATATCAGCAAATTTAGGCTCCGTTTGTTTGCTGGAAAGTAGTTTCCTTTTGGAAAGTGAATTCCGAGAAAGTGAATTATTTTTCGATGTTTAGTAGTGTAATGAAAAATAAGTTGGAAAACACTTTTCAGTGTTTGGTTTTGTCATGGAAAATGAGCTGGAAAATAACTTATTAATGTTTTATTTTTTTCAAGTTTATTAAAATAATGAGGAACAAATCTTAAGGTTAAAAAGTTGAATGAGAATGAAATTGAAAAAAAAATAATTTCATAAATTATTTCAAATAAAATAAATAATAATCATTTTCCGTCCAAAATAAAAGGAAAACACTTTCATGAAAACCAAACTAAATTTTTCTTTGACTGGAAAGTGTTTTTCTTTGACCGGAAAGTGCTTTTCATTAACCAATTTTTTTAACAACAAATAAACACAGAAAAATTTAAAAGATAGTTTTTCAAAAACTAATTTTTAAAAAACAAACACACCCTTGATCAGTCATGAATCACGTGTGAGTTGGCTGGTTAACAACATTACAAACAAGATAATCTGCACCAACTACGAAACAATTATCCGGTGAGCATCCAAAATCACGTTGTTGAATTCTAAACAACATGGAATTTGGTTAGAAAGGAATAAAAAAACAATGATGCACCGAATTGACAGGGTCTGTAAAGTTTAGACATCAAAATTGCAAGCACGCATATTATGCCTTTTCATTTGAAGAAAAAGGAAGAAGAACAAAAGTGCAAACATGGAAATAAAGTAAAAAAAAAGGGGCAAATCCGGGATGACAAGAAAGAGGCAGCAGAGGGAGATGGATGCAAGAGATTTTCAAAAACCCTCGTTCCAGTTAAAGCAAAAGTCGTAAACATAACCCTCCCACCCCCACCCTTTTCTTCTTCCATAGCCCCTTTCTCTTTCCCTTTCTTTTCCCCTCCCCTTCAATAAATTTTTTAAAAAACCCCCAAAACCCTAACCGTAACCTCTCCCTATATCTCTCTCTGTATTATTACTATTATTATTATACCCAAAACATTTCTGATTACTACTAGTTTAGTTTTCTTATTTGACTATCGAGAGACATGGGAGAAATGGTTGCTACAACTGATGCTACTTCTGCGGTTACTGGTGGTGGTGGTGCTGGACGACAGCAGCAGCATACACTGTCAGCGAGAGTGAGGAAAATTATACAATCGATTAAAGAAATTGTGGGAAATTTCTCTGATGCTGATATTTATATGGTCCTTAAAGAGACCACCATGGATCCTAATGAGACCGTTCAAAAACTGCTCAATCAAGGTCTGCGCTTTTTTTATTTATTCATTTTTTGCTGTGTTGACTGATGGTTGTTGTGCGTGCGTGTTTCCTGTGAGAAGTATTTAGACTTTGCAAGTTGGAAAATAACGGGCATATGCTAAAGAATGGTGTTTTTATTTTCCGGGTTCTAGAGGTTTTAGTTTTAAATACAAGTTAATTCTTTTTGGCTTTGGTTCTGGCGTTTTTGGCTTGTGTAATGGGCCTTTTTTTTTCTGTGTTGTTTTCCAGTCTGGAAGTTGAAAATTGATGGCCTCTATTGGGTTTTTCACTGTCACGACGTTATGTTTAGTTTTGCTGCGTTTTTGTGTGCTTTGGTGTTTGTGATGTGTTTTGAGTAGTGGGTATTGGGTTCTTTCTGTTGATGTTTTATTATAGAAGTGAGCGTGCAGTTCTCAATGTTCCAGGCTTGAAAAACAAATGACCTCTCGAAAGTTTGTTTTCTTCATGTTATCTTGGTCCATTGGAATTGCGTTGTACTTGTTGGTATGGAATTCTTAACTTGATGGTTGTTGGGTCAAGAGTAAATTTTTAAGGTGTGCTTGAGGTTTTAGAGTGGAAAGGAAGGGAGGGGAACTATAGAAGGGGGTGAAAAGACCATCCGAGGTATATGATTTTTCTTTGTTTGGTGAGAGTAAAAGGGCGAGGTAAGAGGTAATGGTTATTAGGTTACGCATATGTTGTTGAAATAAAATTGTTTTCTTATAATACTGATTTGGAGGTTAATGATAATTGTTATATGTTGTAGAAGTCATCAGCAGATTGTTCTATGATGTGAGAATGCTGTCAGTGTGAGAATGCCAAAATTATAGTTCTATTGATGTGCATTTTTTGGAACATGATATTAATGTGATTGGCATGTTTAATTCATACTTTTGTCACAGCATTGGATGAAATCTGTCCATCTTGAGTATCATTGTTTCATGATTATCTGCTATCCATATTTTCAGCTACTTTAATGTAGACTGCTCAAAGGTTCATTATAGTTCATCATGCTTGGTCTGTGGTGCATCATCACTGAGCCATGTTCATTTGCTTATGGTCCCTGTCATGGAAGTTAGGTAAGTTGGTTGGTCATTAAGCTGATGCTCTTCAATGATGTGTGTGGATTTATCACTTGAGTTTTAGGGAGGTTAGGAAGATGGGTATAGCTACCCATGACTTCTTTTAGAAAATGTCTTAGTTTGTTGGAAATAAAAATCTGTGTTTCTTGAACCTTCTTATTAGTCCTATGAAATGGTATCTTTGTGTGCTGTGATTTTCCCCTTTCTGGCTTGTGTTTGCTACCTTGTTGGTTTGGTCATTTTTTAAAGTGTATTTAATTTTGATGTGTTAGTTGTATAACCCACTTATTCAAATGAATTTTATTTGATTTTCTTATCAGATCCGTTTCATGAGGTGAAGAGAAAAAGAGATAAGAAGAAAGAGGTATGATTTTGTGATCTTTCCTAATTGAATTCTGTCCTGTTGTCTTGATCATTTTTCCCAATTGATATTTATGCTATTGCTAATGTGATCTCATTTGTGAATTATTACTTATTGTAGTGGAGTCACAATATGCTTTATGCTTAACATTTGGAAAGTGCTGATCTGTTAGATTCTTCTCACATGATTTCCATCATCATTGATTGCTAGACATTTGATTCTATAAATTAATTAGAGTTTTGGAATTAATCTGACATTGCATTATTTTCCGTGTTTTCAGATTGAAATTTTCTGCTTTATTATTATGTTCAATTAGTCCAAGATGAACTTATTAGACCATGCCATTTAAGAATTTGCAACTGTTCACATTTAAGGAATTTGTCTCTACTACCTCTTAAATAATTATGCAATACAGGATTCAAGGAAATCTTATATCCAATTCAATTTGCAATTTCAAACATTCAAGGAATTTTTGATATGTCATATTGTAAGTTTTGTTGTTTGGAGAATGTGCTCTCATAATTCTCGTATCTATGCTCTCTTGCATCACAATTAATTAAATTTTCTTCTGTCAAAAATTCTTAAATACATTCGGGTGAACAGCTGCTAAGATTGAACATAATTTACATGGATTAAGGTCTTTGATTAAAAGGTATACAATCCTGTTTCAAATTGAAGTTTAAGTGTTTTGTTTTACAGTTATTGCATTAATTCCCGTGTCAATGCTTGCACTGAACTAACATTTTACTCATGAGTTTACATGCTTGTGGCCTCAGAGTATGAGTTACAGGGGTTCTGTGGATTCAAGAAAACAACCAGAGAATTTTGATCAAGGGATGAGACCCCGTACATTTTTGGATCGCCATGCTCGACGAGGAGGCCATGCTCGAACTGATTCGATTGGTAATAGAGGAGTTAACAGAGAATTCCGTGTCGTGAGAGACAACAGAGTTAATCAAATTGCAAATAGAGAACCAAAGCCTGCTTTGCCACAAGGTTCAACATCAGCAAAGGAGAAAGTCAGTGGAGTTACAGAAAAAGGGTATGCCTTTTCAGGTTCTTTCACAAACTTTTCATGCCATTGTTTTTCTGTTTGTTTTCATTTACTTACGCTGACTGTCGTTCTTGGTGGCCCTATTATGCCCGAGTGCAAAATGCTAGTCTGGTAATTATTTTCACAAACCCTAGCAATCTTTGCTGGTGCAAAAGCATTTTGTTTATATTTATCACATAAACATTCAAGCTTCTGAACTAAGACAGATTTGATATGATCATGACCTTAGTAAACCACAATCCTCAGCTTGAGAGCTTTCGTTCTACTAGCAATGGTCATGAAGTGACATTGTGAACTTAGTTATAGCTTATAAGTTTCACTTTTACAGTTAAAATAAGTAGCTGCTACATAACTTGGATAAATGTTAAATTTTACTTGTATTTTTTGGAAAAAGAAAGGCAACAAGCTCTAAAAGCATTGGCTGTCATCCAAGCGTGCAGGGTTCTGTTAATGTAGTTAGTGTTACTGTTATATTATGTGTGTTTTGACCAACCTGAAAGCACATATGCAATCATGCCAAATTACTAGCTTTCCCAACCCACAACCTTAGCTGATAAGGAACAGTGCTAAAAAGCCTCAAAGTCAATGTGTTTCTAAGTTCCTAGGGTAGGTGCTTTTACCTAGGCTTACATGAGGTGGCCAATGAGCACCTAAAGTGCAGACCTCATCAGTTGATTAGGTGAGAAAAAGATAAATTCTCTGTTTTTGTTTCTTTGGGAAAATATTCTCTCTATTTTGTTCAGTTCCTTTACTTTCTCTCACCACTAATTTCCCCCCTTTCTGTCCACGTTTTTTTCCTAGACAAAACTGAGGGGTTTTATTTTATTTTATTTTTTTTCAAATTTGAGCTGATAGGCTAATTTTATTTTCATGTATAGCGCATACCTGTTCTTGGTGCCTAGATTCCAAGAGCTATTGGTGCTTTAGCACAGCTAGTCTCTTATAAGAACTCTTAGCACGAGAAGGGAGGCTAATCTTTTGGAGTTTCCGGAATTCAATTGACAATTATTCTGGTTTTAAACAGTGCATTGTAGATAATGAAGAAACCCTTAATTTCCACTGGGGCATTTCTTTTGCAAACTTAATGGAGCTTGGGTAAATAGGACTTTCAATGAGATATTGTGGAAAGGAAAAAAGAAATTGAGAGAATAGAGGATTTTTGGGTATCCTTTTAATGAGATATTCTTTCTCCATTTAGTTTCCACCTTGAAAGTTCTTATTATTTTGAGAAAATCTTTGGTTACTAGGGTTCTAACTTAGAGGGCACAGTAGAAAAAAAGGGAACCTGGTGACTATTATTAAAGAGTTGAATTTCAACTTTTAGTGAAAAAAGAAGCAATGAAGGAATTCCACTGTGGTTTTGCTTTGCATCATACAAGTGATCGTTCCTATGTTCTTTGCTATTGAATCATTATTTACTTTCAGTTGCAAATCCAACAGACTATTTTTAAGGAATTGAACAAGATCCTTATTTTTCTTTTAGCAGTTTAGCAGGAATTTCAAACAACAACTTAAAGCCTTCTAATGCACGAAGTTCATCTCAAACTTCTAATGGGCCTACTGATCCTGAACCTAGATACAACAGAGATGCTAAGTCAAGGGTTGGTGATAGGAAAGTGGTATCAGAGGAAAAGCGATCTACAGCTTCTAATGTTACTACTTCACGGGCACAAGTGGTGAAACCCAATAATTCTCAACAACATGATGCATCGCTAGCTTCAAGCAATTCCGTTGTTGGGGTGTACTCCTCCTCGACAGATCCTGTGCATGTGCCATCTCCCGATTCTAGATCATCTGGTGTTGTTGGGGCGATTAAGCGTGAGGTTGGGGTGGTGGGTGGTCGCCGGCAGTCTGAAAATGCTGTCAAAGATTTGTCATCAAGTAATTCATTCTCAGAATCATTTCATCCTTTAACTGCAATATCTAATACCGCTCAAGTCCGTCAAACTGCTGTGACTGAATCAATGCCCAGCGTTCCTGTTAACAGATCATTCTTACACAACCAGTATAACAGCAGGCCTCATCAACAAACTGTGGGTTATCCAAAAGGTTTTACATCTTCCATAAGCTCCTTTCTTAGATTATTGTCCTTTAAATTGTTCTTGCTGCTGTTTTGATAGCAATAGTCTGTGATGACATTTTTCTGCTTTGAATCATCCATTTCTGGTTTTTTCTTTTTGACATCTGAAAAGCACTCGTTATTTACATTAATCTACCCACTCATGGTTGTTATTATGGCGTGATTTCTATATGAACATAAGTACTATTATTACAGCATGTGTTACATCACAACTGGGCTTTAATGGTGCTATTTCTTCAAGGGTTTAGATTGTTGAGCATTGAATGTTGTCCAGATTCTGGAGTGTTTTAGAGATACTCCTTTGCTGCAAAGGGGCTTCGTACTTGAAAATTGATATAAATGGCCTAATAGGGTTTTGATATTAACTGTTAATTTCCCCTGTGCTTGATCTCATTCTATCATATTTCATTATTAATTTTAATGAATGAAAATTCTCCTGCTTTTTAATTTTAGTTGAGTTATTAGCTTCTTTCCGTAGTTTGTACACTTATAAGTATGAGGAACATTAATGAAAACTTGCAATGACTGGACTGCTCTACTTATTTTCTGAAATTTCTGGGACTTATTTAACCAAAAAAGTTTGTGCAGCTTCACAGCATAATAAAGAGTGGAAACCAAAGTCGAGCCAGAAATCAAGTATTACTAGCCCTGGAGTTATTGGAACACCAACAAAATCCAGTTCGCCTCCCACAGATAATTCTAAGAGCATGGAATTGAATGCAGCTAATTTGCAGGACAAGTTTTCACGAGTAAACATTCATGAAAATCAGAATGTAATCATAGCACAACATATTCGAGTCCCTGAGAGTGATAGGTGCAAGTTGACCTTTGGCAGTTTTGGAGTGGAATTCGATCCTTCCAGGAATTCTACACCTGGATTTCAAGCAGTAGGAATTTCAGAAGAATCAAACAGGGAATCTGCCATCAGGTCTGTTTTCTATTTTGCACAATCTTTTACATCTAGAGGTTTTGCAAATTAAGATATCTGAATTGGGAAAGATTTGGAATGTTGTTGTTTCCATATAACAGTCTTGAGATGAGTTCCATACTGTCTATCAATGTGAATGGTGGTAAGGTCATTTGCTCTGAACTCTTGCTATTGTTATTGTTCCTTTAGTGCTGGTGTCCATAAATTGGTATCTTCCTGTTGCAGTTAAATAAACTTAAGCAAACAAAGTCAGAAATATTGCTGATAAATAATAATTAGGGTTAATTTAGTAATGTAATAGCATCAGTACAAGTATCCTATCACTGGAAGAGTAAAGATAGGAGTTTTCAAGTAGAAATTATAAGGACAAAAAAAGAAAAGAGAAGTGTGTTAAAAAAGCTGTAGAAAATTACATATTAAAAGCAGTTGATTGAACATAGTTAACATGAAAAATGCTATGCCAAGTTCAGTGCTCTAATTTGTGCTAAACATGAAATAGTAAATTTTATGGCAGTTTACCAGCATCTTGTCCGGAGTCTTCCAGTGAAGATGCACCTGGTGGCAAGCAGATTGAGTTGCTAGATGATCAAGCAAGAAATTCTGAGTCTGACTCTCCAGAAGCTGATTTAGCTTCTGAACATCAATTGCCTGAAAAGTCATCAAGTCCTCCAGACTTGGATAATTATGCTGATATTGGTTTGGTTCGAAACAGCAGTCCATCCTACGCGCCTTCAGAGTCACAACAGCAACAAGATCATCCTGAGTTACCAAGCTTTTCGGTGAGTTCACTCCTTGGATTAATGAAATGTTATATGCCAGCTTAAAATTAACGCTTAGCAAGTTGCTTTAGAGTGGTGTCAGCTTATTTGAAATAATAAAAAAAGCAGTTTTCATTGCATGATCTTTTCCATACCTTTTTGTGTTAGCATTCTGATGTGATTGTGTGCAAGCAGGCATATGATCCCCAGACTGGTTATGATATGTCATATTTCCGACCCCCAATTGATGAAACGGTACAAGGACAGGGTCAACCATCTCCACGTGAGGTAAATTTACCTGCTATAATACTTTTATATGTGCAAGGTAGCATGCTTCTCTATATCTTCATCGCATATTAACTTGCATGCTTGCAAATGTGCACAAACCCAGTTTCCTTATTTATTGATGTGAATGGGTAAATAGCAGTTGTCAGTTTGGTTCTGCATAATTACATAGCGTATGTGGTGGTGGAAATTGTCTTTCCCTATAGACTGACACTCGGAAAAGCAATTGTGCTTTGAAGAAAATTTCCCTATTTAGTCATTGCGTTATATATTATATGGGAGTATGGTGTCATTTAATTTTCATTACCTTATGACTTCAGGCCTTAACCGCCCATACAGGCAACCACATTCCTACATCAACAATGCCCACAATGCAACAGCAGCCTCCACTGGCTCAAATGTACCCACAAGTTCATGTCTCACCTTTCACAAATCTCATGCCATACCGTCAGTTCATCTCTCCTCTTTATGTTCCACCAATGCCCATGCCTGGCTACTCTAGCAACCCTGCATACCCACATCCATCAAATGGAAACAGTTACATGCTGATGCCCGGAGGTGGTTCCCATCTTAATGCAAATGGCCTCAAGTATGGAATCCCGCACTATAAACCGGTTCCTAGCAGCAATCCTGCTGGTTTTGGAAATTTTACAAGTCCAAGTGGGTATGCGATAAATGCTCCTGGTGTGGTTGGAAGTGCAGCAGGTCTTGAAGACCCATCTCGGATGAAGTACAAAGATGGAAACATTTATGTTCCCAACCCACAGGTAAAAGTTCTTTGTTGGTAATGACAATCGGACTTTACATTTGGTTGCTTTTATGGCTAACTGAGTAATTACATGAATTGGTCTGTCCATCACCTTTTTGTTGATTGCCTTTTACATTTGCTGTTGCAGGCTGAGTCATCTGAAATTTGGATTCAGAACCCAAGGGATCTTCCAGGCTTGCAATCGTCACCGTACTATAACATCCCTGGGCAAACACATACTGCATATTTGCCATCCCACACTGGCCATGCCTCCTTCAATGCGGCTGCAGCACAATCTTCTCACATGCAATTCCCAGGCTTGTATCCACCTCCACAGCCAACTGCAATGGCAAGTCCGCACCATTTGGGTCCTGTTATGGGCAACAATGTTGGAGTTGGGGTTGCCCCATCTGCTCCCGGGGCACAAGTGGGTGCTTATCAGCAACCTCAGTTAGGCCATCTCAACTGGACAACAAACTTCTGAAGGTAAATGTCAATTCAAACCCCATAAGGGATTCAAGTAGTTATAGAAATTTATTTTTCCTTGTGAAATATTTAACCTTTTTATCTTCATTTATTTAATGCAATCAAAGTTCCATTTTCAGGCATCTTTCTTTTTTTTTTTTTTTGCTGTCCTATTTAGGTTGCTTCTGTTTCCCATAATGTAGACAAACCATGCACATTGAATCAAAGATACAGATGTAGGCAAATATGGTACTAAAAAAAAAATGTTTCATAAATTGTATACTGGTGTATAGTGTTAAACCCCATTGTATGTTCTTGCAAGTCAACACGATTGGTCTGTTCGTAAATGAAGTCCATAATTGATTGTCAGTTTTCTTGTAGCAGTGCTGTTCTTCTAACTTCCTAGTGCTCAAAG
>Ga0325400_1005429_pt1 | contig 11997 bp, 7 predicted proteins | sample PopdelMetagenome_2_FD_205662 | JGI IMG/M metagenome (GOLD analysis project Ga0325400, IMG submission 205662) | Populus deltoides microbial communities from Bellville, Georgia, United States - Xylem-PdKOR-R1 | ecosystem: Host-associated > Plants > Phyllosphere > Stem > Wood/Secondary xylem...
TTTTTTTTTTTAATAATGTTTAACTTTTTAAATTACCAAATAGTTCCTAAGTGAACCTAAAAATAACAAAATAAACATAATAAAAAGACTAAAACACCTTTAAGACCAACCTTAGATTTTTTTTTAAATTTTATGGGCAATTTTGTTATTTCACTTTTCTAAAAAAACAAGAAGACAAAAAAGCCTATTTGTGCAAGTTTAATGTTTTTATTTTCTTTTAAAGATATCACCGTAATTTTATTGTGTAAATAATATTAAAAAGATAAAAAAGCTATTGGACAAAAGCTATATATATATTTTTTATTTTTAAGAGTAATAAAGTGATTTTATTTTGCTAAAAAAAATCTGTGTGAATCAATTTGTCTCAATTAATTTTATAATGCCCAATAAATCCCTTCCAAAAGACGATGTCACCCCTAACTGCAAGCTTATTAGTTCTTTTGAGAAGAGTTTACTGTTTCAATGAATAATGACATGGGTTTTGAATCACAATATTTATTGATTTTTTTTTAATTGTGACACCCCTCTTAAAAAAATAATAAAAAATAAAAACCGAGCCATTTTCTTTATCCTTGAACTTTGAAACTTTGACCAAAATCAATATCTATGAAATGTTGTGAGGCTAGTGTTGTCTTTTCAAATTGTAGCAAATATTATAGGTGTCCAAATGGCTAAAATGTTGTGTTATTGATGATGACCGATGACATTCAAGATCATGACTTCCCTTGCCTTCCCTTCCGCCCCCTGCCTTGCCTCTGTCCTATTTAATTACACACCCCATACACACTACTAGGAAGTGACAAGCCCATTTATTTTCTCCAGTTCTGCTTCTTCTTTCCACTAATTAAGGCCATGGTCATGGCTGAAAAACAGATCTTTGTTTCCATGGTCCTTGTTTTGCTTTTGGTTGTTTTTTCTAGTGCTAGCCATCACCATGCAGTAAATGAAGTAGAAGAAGAAGCAGACAGGATATCTTCACTTCCTGGCCAGCCTAAGGTCTCTTTTCAACAATTCTCTGGCTATGTTACTGTTAACAAAGTTGTTGGTAGAGCTCTCTTCTACTGGCTCACTGAGGCTGTCCATGACCACTCGTCTAAACCCTTGGTTGTTTGGCTCAATGGAGGTCAGACCCCTTCTGCTCTCTCCTTCTCTCTACATGTCTCTATGCATCACTAGTTTTATTTTCTGTTACTGTTGTATTGGTCACTAGTGATCCATGCTCATTCATGCTCAAAAAACACTTTAGTGGTTCTTGCTGTCAACGTGCATTCTCTTGTATTTGGTACAAGAATTAATATTGTCTTTGTTTCTCATCTTTTAGTCCAGAAACAGAAAACTTTTCTTTGTTGCCGACATGACAATGAATGATGAAGATTTTGGATTCTTCTAGGAGTACAGAGTACTAGTTATCTTTTGAAGTTGCTATTTACTTCGTACTTGCAACTCTTGAACACCTGTTTTGTTCTTTGGAACTCGAAACTCCTCCAAAGAAACAGTAAAGAGGCATGGAAGTTTAACTCATTTGCTTTTCTCTAGTTAATTTGCTGGAGAAAAAACTGGGAAGAAAAGAAAGGAGGGAGTGGCCCGTGCCCACATGAATGGCAAACGTGGCCTACCAATGGCTAAAAATGATGACCCAACTACTCATAAATGATGGGATGCCTAGGCTCTTTCTCCCCTTTATTAACCACCGATGAGAAAACAGAAAAAAAAATTGATACCTTGAAAAAGCTAAAGAAAAAAAAATAATAAAAGAGAGAAAAATCATAACGCAAGAATACAAAAAATAAACAATGACATGTCTAAATACACGAACTCTCTGAGTCTTCTGCATGGAGTGATCAGAAAGATAAATGCTTGAAAGCAACCAAAAAGAGGCCTCATTATTAGGTCACAGCAATTACGATCTCATAGCCATCGTTGTCAGCTTGTGTAGGTGTACCATCAATGCATTACTAAACCAGCAAATTATAGCGTCACCCATTTTTTCTTCTCTTGCTGAACCCCACTCATTAGCTTAAATTTTACCCTCGCTACAGTTCATACACTCAACTAGTCAACTTCGCATAACATATCTTTCTCTGAAATGAAATATTTACATCACTCTGTCTATTGGGTCAAGTCTCACTGTCTATTGGGTCAAGTCTCAGAGAAACTTTGCATGCTGAGGCATATAGAAGATGTGGAGTCGAATTTATTGGCACTACTTTTCACCATTTCTAGCAAAACCATATATTCTGGTATCTTTTTTGGGGCCCATCTCATTTAAATTATGGTCTTGATTTCATTACCTTTTACTTGTAAACGAGCAGGTCCTGGTTGCTCTTCTGTGGCATATGGTGCTTCTGAGGAAATAGGGCCATTTAGAATCAACAAGACTGCCTCAGGATTGTACCTTAACAAGTTCTCATGGAACTCTGTGGCCAACCTCTTGTTCCTGGAAACTCCTGCTGGTGTTGGCTTCTCTTACAGCAATCGGTCCTCTGATTTGCTTGATACTGGCGATATTCGCACTGGTAGAGTCATAGTTTGATAAATTATCGCTAAGCTTGTTAGTTGTTGAAGAAAGAAAGTGCGCATGTAGGTTATTTTGTAGGCCATAATTTGAAAGACCAGGCAGCACCACTACATTATAATGATGATACCGCAGGTCCTAGTGTTTATCAATGGTAGCATCGATACTTGTCATGATATGTCCCAAAGTATAATTGCATATTGCTGGATATAGTGGACCTTTGGTCCACATTTAGTGCATTTGTTAAACGGCAGGGGAAGTTTGATATAGGATTTTTAACCATTTCAAGGACTACTATGTCTTTGGATTGTCTGTAATTTGTAGTGTTCGCGTCAATATCTGAACGTAATTAATCTGGTAGTGCATAATTGAAACCTGTTGCAAGCCATTTTTGCTAACCATTGGACACTCTGCACAGGAATATCTGGAGGAAATCTTATTAGCCATTGAGAAGTATGTTTTCAATTGTATTTTAGTCTGATTTTTTCATCATGATTCAGCCAAGGACTCGTTGGAATTTCTGGTTGGATGGATGAATCGATTCCCACGATACAAGCACCGAGAAGTATATCTTACTGGAGAGAGTTATGCAGGCCACTATGTTCCTCAGCTGGCTAGAGAAATTATGATGTACAACAAAAGGTCCAGGCATCCAATAAATCTTAAAGGATTCATGGTAACTTTTTATCCACATAGTGGAACTACCTAATAGCTTCATTTGCATTGCTTTATTCTCACTTGGGTGTTCTACACAATCACAACTAGACAGATCATGGACTGATCAAATTTTGTTTTTCGTAAAGGGTTTTATTCATCAGCCATTATGACATGCAATGCCTGATTGTGTAGGAATTTCAATTCTATAAAAGAAAAGCTAGTGACTAAGTATACTTTCTTTCCCTGTGCATTGCATTCCTGCAATCAATAAATCGATATGAAATGGTATCCAGGTTGGGAATGCAGTTACGGACAACTATTATGATAACCTTGGAACAGTGACGTACTGGTGGAGCCATGCGATGATCTCTGATAAAACATATCGGCAGCTCATCAACACGTGCGATTTTCGAAGGCAGAAGGAATCAGTCGAATGTGAATCATTGTATAGCTATGCCATGGATCAAGAATTTGGAAACATTGATCAGTACAACATTTATGCACCCCCTTGTAACAACTCTGATGGTAGCACCTCTACTCATCAGAGTATTCGATTGCCTCACCATCCCTACAAGGTATGTGTAATTCGAGTTCCTATACCCAAAGTAATACTAGCAATAGTAATAGGACTAACAATTCTGAGTAAGTTTTGTCAAAATCCATATGCTATATCCTTAGGATTGATACCTTCATTTTTCTGTAACTATCAGGTTGTCAGGCCATTGTCTGGCTATGATCCCTGTACTGAAAAATATGCCGAGATTTATTACAATAGACCAGATGTGCAGAAAGCACTCCATGCCAATGTGACCAAAACTCCTTACAAGTGGACAGCTTGCAGGTGAATTACCAGAACACTAGGCATGTATACCGTCAGTGTGCAAAAAACAATCAAAGGGAGAGTTCATACATTTTCCTGAAGAACTAAATTGATGTTTTTGTTTATACAGTGAAGTACTAAATCGTAACTGGAACGACACGGATGTTTCGGTTCTCCCAATTTACCGAGAAATGCTTGCTAGTGGATTGAGGATTTGGGTATTCAGGTGAGCTATTTTCCTTGGCTACTATAATGATCCCACAACATTAGTTTTCAAATGTAATGTTTAACTGAGAATCACCTTGTCTTTTCCACTGAACTATTGCAGTGGCGACGTCGACTCAGTTGTTCCAGTTACAGCTACTAGATACTCCCTTGCTCAACTTAAATTAGCGACAAAAATTCCATGGCATCCTTGGTATGTTAAGAAGCAGGTCAGCGTTCTATCCATCTTCTTTTGGTATGAAATTGATAGAATGTTCTAATAATAGGCTTATATTGCCCACTAGGGAAACCTACCAGAATTAGTCCTTATTAAATGTGTTCAACAATTTGAGCATAGAACAGAAAGTCAGAGCAATCCAGCTTACCAAACCTTGTCACCACTTGATTATTGTTTTCTTCTGTTCTTGATTCGCCCACTTTAGCATAGCTATCGATGCCTAACATAGGATTCTGATTAAGGCTTCATCACGATAGATACAAACAAACAATGTCCTTCTTTTTAGCTGCTGAGCTTTAATCAATACTTAGTTCTTATCATGGTCAAGATATTAATGACCTGATTTTCAAACTAATTAAAGTTGTTATTATGAGTGATAAATTATTGGATGTGGTTTTGTGAAGGTGGGAGGGTGGACAGAGGTATATGAAGGACTGACATTTGCAACAGTGAGAGGGGCTGGTCATGAAGTGCCACTTTTCAAGCCAAGAGCAGCCCTTCAGCTATTCAAATCATTTTTGAAAGGGCAGCCCCTTCCCAAGTCTTGAAAAGAAAAACCCTCCTGTATTTTAGTGAAACATGCTGTTGTTATTGGTGGAATGCAGACAAAAGGATGTCTCATTTTTAGTTGACCATTGAAACAAAATTAGAAGGAAGAAAGAGTTTGGTTGTGTCATAGCAGCAAATGGAATGGTTTGTAATTGTGCATTAATCAGTTTGAATCATGTTTTCAACAAAGATTATTTGGTGGGAATAATTGGAAAGGAAACGATTATTCTATGAACATCGACTGACTGCACAGCATTTACTTGATTTAATTGTTATCTTTCGTCCTCGTATCATGTCTACCTTTTACATTTGCAGTCCATGTACTCTGATGACTTCACATTTGTTATTTTGTTTATGGTATAAGGTGTTTCAAGGTAAGAAAAAAAAGAGTGGTATAACCAGTGACTCTACTTTCTGAGCAACAACAAAATTGTAAACAAAGAGAGATAGAGTTAATGTCAATTGGTGGTGATGATGTCCTACAAACTATAAGTAATAAGTTATTTATTTTGTAGGTAGCGGTTAATCAAGTTATTCAAGTAAATAGTTTTTTCTTTTTAGCCCAGGAAATATTAAATTGATGCAACCATATTATTTGATAGTGTTACTCACATTTGCCTAGTATTTTGCCTATGTTGTATATATAAAATGCCTTGATATTCTTTATTTTATATTTTGAAGGCACTTTTTGATGTAAGATTCAAAAAAAAGTAAATTGAAGATAATTCAGACTATGTTATAGCCCGTGTCGAACATTGGCGGATTTGATCTCCAATCGATGTTTTGTGTAGAGCTTGAGCTCTAGAGGTCAAAATGAAGTGATTCTAGTGGTATTAGAAAGCTAATATCCATACATTTCTATACATATATGGCAAGAAAAAAAAATAGAAATCGCAGCCTTCAAACACATATCTCGCATTTTATTAGTGTTGACTTTTGATCATTCCGACTTGAATATCTTGAGTTACAGAAGTCTATTTGATGCAAACTCAATTTTGTTGGATGCCTGACTCGAATACATATCATCCTACCAAGTTTCAGTAGAAAAAGAGCTCATATGAGAGAGATATGAGTTTTCTAAAATGACTCATAAATTCTACCGGCATACAAGTTTTGTGAAAAAACAAGTTCAATTTACTTTCCAAGCATCCTAACCGACATCCAAGTCTTTATTTGGGTAATTTAACTTCTTTAAATCCAAAGTCAAAGCTTGAAGATTTTATGCAAGACTATTTCTTCTTTTTTTAGGAAAGTAGTTATTGCACTACTTAAATGTAAATTGTCTACTTAGAAAATGACTATTTTGTAAGAAAGTAGGGATTAGAGTTTCCTATCAAATAAAAAGAAAGAAAGAAAAGAAGGGAGTGGCGGCCAGAAAGAGAAGAAAAACTCCACACTTTACTCCCATACCTGAAATCATGTATTAATCTTTTCTTTTCATTAGTTTTTTGATAGACATGTGATCAGTACTTAAAAGTATATTTTTATCAAGGTTTTATATCATTATTTTGCACTTGAAGTATCAATAACTCCTTAACTAGAGCATGTTTTATAATAACAAGTCTGATAATATAAGATAGCTTTAATTTATGGTAAATGCTCATTTTAAATGCAGGAATATCTCACAATTCAAATGATTGATTAATGTGATTAACTATTGAAAGTGAAATGATAAAGAAAAAGCTAAGCTTAGAAAAGAGATGTTGATTCAATTCAAATTGGAACACTATTCAGTCATTGGGTCATATCTGGAGCTATAGATCTTGGATTTCAGTTTGGTTTATATGGCTAGAAAGCTAAGAAATAGGCATATAATTTTCATGAAGAGTGGAAGACCCAAATCTATCGTTTTCAAATTCAAAGCTTGGAGACAAAAGAGAAGTCAGAATATATCCTACAATCCAGCCCAAACACTGCTCAATATTTTACCCATAGCTGGAGTTCTAGAAGGCAAAATGATGTCAAATTTGGTGAGTGGAAAGATAAGATAATTTCCAACAACTTTCATGCAGACCACCTACTCAAGTTCTGATGTTAGCAATGACATTTCATCCAGACAAGAGCTTGAGGGCTATCCACCACGTCCACAAGAACCACTACTCAGTCTTTTAGCCATATCTCGATCTTTAGTGATCTAAATGCTCTGAAATTTTATGGGTGGAAAGAGGAGATAATTGCCAACAACTTTTATAAAAAACACTTTGCCAAATTCTGATTGCATCATATCATTTTATCCATCCAAAATGCTTGAATGCTACTATTCACCAAGTCCACTAAATCAATAGTTGGCCACTACATCAATAATCAATTATCAAATGAATAATTCTGAATTTTAGCCTATAAGAGAAGACATTTTCCATTCATTTAGACATCTTAGTTTTTAGATCAATATCATTTTCTTGCATGCTCTCTCTTTGTAATGTTCAAGTTTTATTTCATGTTATATTTTCATTAATCTCTTGTTTATGCTTTTCATTTTCTTTACTACTCTTAGTTAACTTATATCATAATTATGTTCTTATCTTGTTTATTTATGTTTTTCTTCTTTATTATGTCTAGCTAAGTTGATTATGTCAAGGTGAAAAGGTTTCATTAATGGTGTTAGAATATATATAATATAAACTCAACATGGACTTTAATGTTTATATCCAAGAAAGTTTGTTATTAATATGTCTTATCTTTTTATCTTATCAATTTTTAATACCTTGCTTATTAAATGGTTAATCTAGATTTGTGTTGTATAACACTTGGTACAATAATGCTTGATTCTTCATAGTCTTTAGCCGACATCGTTGTTATGAGAGGAACTTGATTCGTTGTTAACATAAGTTAGCATCATGAATTTCTGACAATATTTAAAAGTATGGTGTTAGTAAAATAAGATAATTAATATGATCATGTTGAAAAATTATAATGAACTATTAAGGATAATCATCCGATTGGAACCTTCTTTGTGTGTGGTTTCCAGTTGAGTAATAAAAAGAGTTTATACTATACTTATTTCTAATACCATTAGTGGATCCTCTAACCTTGACATCTGTTTTTATTATTGTTTAATCATCACATTAATCTCACATCTCAAATATCTCTTTAACTCTTTGTTACATTATATATATATATATAGTTGACCTCCCTGTAGATCGACCCCAATCTTGTCGGGTTATTTATTACTTTGACACTCCTGCATTTGAGATAAGACATCAACTCTTTGATCGTGTCAACATGCAAGGTTAAGTTCTTTTTCTTGGTTGCGAGGACATAGAAACCTTCAGATTTCAAGAACTATGAGATCTATTTTACCTTTTCTTTTTAGTTTATACGATGAGTATACTTGTTTTCTCATGTTTATTTTCAATTATTGTTTAGTTTGATTGTTAGAGCGGACTCTAAGTTATTATTCTAACCAATCTATTATTAAGTTTGCTATCAAAACCAAAGTTGTGATATTTAAACTTGTGAAGCAACTAAGTTTAATAATTATGATGGATCTATGTTATTAATCTTACAGAAAACATTCGATCAAATCAAACATAAACTGTAGACAGTTATATTATCTAGATTTATCAACCTATTTAGTTTTTAAGGTTGTCATTGAATTAAATTACTAGTGCGGGCACTATGGTTGTTTAATGGTTAGGGTTAGTTACACTGCAGATTGGTTAACTAACTAATGTTTAAAAAAAATAGAATATAAATTGACATATCGTTTCAATGATCATATCTAATTTCCATATGTGGATGTTTACTTGAGACCAAAGTTTTCTCTCTTGATAAGTTTCAAATTTATTTAATTTAGCATGATTTTTTTATTCTGTTTATCATAGTATAACCTAAATAACCTCAAAACCCCTTCAATTTCATAGCATCTAGCATAAAAAGCTGAACTAGACCTTTCTCGTGAGATCGACCCCTTACTTGCTCTATATTATCTTGTTTATTTAAGCTAGGGTAATTAATTTGTATGACCACGATATCACAACACAAATTAATAGCAAAGGCCTAAGTACTTATAAAAATAGTTTCAGTCGGGGGATTTAAAGACACTCCGATGATAAAGTTAGTAACTTTATGGGAAAGACAATAAATAATTTAAAAGAGCCTTAAATTCCAAGAATAAGTTATGTTTGTTTTTATATTCTAAGATGATTAATACTCTAAAATATATATAAGCTCTTAAAAAATAAAAATGGTTCGGAACCTCTTACTTGAAGGTTTAGGGGTGTTTATACTCCTTAACCTTGTTGTTTTCAAAAAAGGGAATGACTGAAATGTCCCTTGCTTTCAGTGACATTAATGAGGGACAAATATCACTTACATGTGATTAATAAGATAATAAGTATGGTAGGTCCCTTAAAAGATCTTTTGTACATCTATAAGTGTAGATAAATCATTACCTCATCCTCATTCATGAATGATTTATATAATCATTTTAGAAGCAAGATTCCTTAGTCTTGAATACTCAAAACATGAGATATAACCTGACCTAAGTTAAAAGGCATGTGCATCATGTTACCTTGGGTTCAGCTGATGACTGAACCTAAGCATGTTGGGTCTGGCATCTCATCAGGCTCATGTTTCCTTAGGTTTAGCTGACAGCTGAACCTAAGCATGTTGGGTCTAGCATCTCGCCATATCCATTTTGTTTTATTTAGCTGATGGCTAAACCCAAATTGAGTTCATGTTTTGTTGGGTTCAGCTAATCGTCAAACCCAATTGTTTTGGATCTGGCATATCATCAGGCCTACCTTGTTATAGACTCTCTTTAAGTCTTAAAAAGATATGCTAAAATAATTACCTTATCAATTGAGAAGATTGCTTAGTGTTGGTTTTTATGTAAAATAGATAGTAAAAGATGAGCAATAGTAAAAATATAAAAGAATTTCCTTGGGTTCAGTCAATGTTGGGTCTGGCATCTCGCCGAGAAAATTATTAAATATTTATTAAAATTATATTTTAATAAATATAAAATATAATTTAAAAACAAAAGGTGGGTCATGCGTACAACGCACTCGCTAGCATTTTGAGTGCCTCTTTCATCTTTGGACGACACATGAGGCATCATAAGACGACAAAATGCTTCCTTAAATGGTGATGTTGAAAGCTTTTTGACATGCTCTTCCTAGTGGTGAGGCACATGTACACGACAACACAATAGTTGGGTTCCGGTAAACTTCTTTTCTTCCCCTTTTTTTATTTTTTATTCTCCTCAGGTTTTGCATTGGCATGCCAAAATATAAAGGTGTCCTATCATTTGTTTTTTATATCCAATTTGGTTCTTATTTTTATGATTGCTATTTGTTTTATTTGTGTCTTTAATTTCATTGTTCATCATTTAGTTTCATTTAATTTTTATATCAAATTTGATCCTCATTCTTTTGGTTTTTTTTTTTCATCATTCTCTTAATTGAATTTTGTTTTCAATTCCATTGCTCAACATTTGATTTTAATTTATTTTTATGTCAAATTTGCTCACCATTTTTTTTATTGCTATTTGTTTTGTTTTAGATCCTTTCTTATTGTACTCTTTTTTTTTTCAATTTCATCCCTTAATATTTTGTTTATTAAGAATTTTGCTTCATTATTTTTTAGAGTTTCCTTTTATGTAGTTAGTCCCGAGCTTATGGCTAGGGTCATGGGTTTTAAAGGTTGACACTAGTTGACTTTGGTTTTTTTAGGTTTTTTTAAATAAAAAATTTCATTTCATCCTTCAGCATTTTGTTTATTGGGAATTGATCTTCATGCTTTTTTTTTCACTTTTCTTTCAATATGATTATCTTAATCTTATGTCCATGATTGTGGGGTTAGTGAGTTAACCTAATATTGACTTGGGTTTTTTTTCAAATATTTTTTAAAATATTTTATTTTTAGTTTCACCATTCAACATTAGTTTGTTTAATAATTGAGCTTCATAATTTTATTCTATTTGCTTTCGATGGTGTTACCTCGGTATCATGATCATATTGTAGATTTTGTATGTTAACTTAGGTGGGCTCGAGTCGATTTTGTTTTAACCTTTTTTGAATTATATTTTTTTTGTTCAATTTTGTTCTATAACAATTTAATTGCTAGAAATTGAGTTTCAAAATTTTTCCATATTGCTTTCTATGGGGTTATCACTTTCTTATTTAATTTTTTTTTCTTCTTTAACAAATAAGATCCTTCAACATTAGATTTTTTTAAAATTAGTTTATTTTTTCAATTTCATCCTTCATCATTTGATTAATTGAAAATTAGTCTTCATGAATTTTTTCTTCTTTCTTTTCTATTGGGTTATTTCAATCTTATGTCCATGGTCATTGCGTTAACGGGTTAACCCGGTTTGACTTTAGTTTTTTTGTTGTTTTTTTATAATTAATTATTTTTTTAGTTTCGCCCTTCAACATTGAGTTGTTTTATAATTGAACTTCATAGATTTATTAAGTTTACTTTTGATAGAGTTACCCATAAATCATGACTTGATCGCATATTTGATATGCTAACCCGGATGAGCTCGAGTCAAGGTTTTTTTACTTTTTTTTCATTGTTGATTTTTTATCAATTTATTTTTTATCATTAAATTTTTATATTGATACATTAAATTATTAGAGCTTATAAAACCTAATTGAATCAACTATAAAAGTCTTGAATTTGTTTTTTTAGAAACATTTGCCTCACACTAACATAATTTGTTTTTTACATTGAAATTGTTTTTGGCTGGCCCCGGCCTAGCTTTCTTGACATGCTTGCTGGTGAGCTTTGGATAAGATTAGGCTTCTTGATAGCTGGGGTTGATGGCTTTTTTTAGGGGAGAGTGATTACAGGAGGGTTAAAGGCAACTTGGCGTGACAATGCTTCCCATTCTTTATTTTTACACTTGCATTTGGCTTCAGATGGTTGGTTTAGCTGTTGCTAGGGGTAAGCAAAAAAACCAATAAATCGATAAACCGTTTAAACTGAAAAAACAAAGAAAAACCCAAAAAACCGAACCGAAAAAAAAAACCAAATTAACCGATTAAAAAATCACAAGAAAGTTCC
>Ga0325400_1005434_pt1 | contig 11995 bp, 9 predicted proteins | sample PopdelMetagenome_2_FD_205662 | JGI IMG/M metagenome (GOLD analysis project Ga0325400, IMG submission 205662) | Populus deltoides microbial communities from Bellville, Georgia, United States - Xylem-PdKOR-R1 | ecosystem: Host-associated > Plants > Phyllosphere > Stem > Wood/Secondary xylem...
AACCCGTACGGGAAAGGTTCCGTCCACGAGAAATCATAAATCTAGCGAAGAGAAAAAAAGTCCAAAGTGTGGCCTCCCCCGTTCCTGTCGTGTACTCTACTCGTGACCACGCTTCGCTCCATGTTCATATTATTTTTTCAGTTAAGTATTTCGATGCTAGATTCTTTTTAGGAAATATTTACTACTCTGATTGTTGTTTTTATACAAAATTAATAAAAATCCAATTTTTTATTAGTGATTATTATATTTACGTTGTAAAACTATGTACAATGAAGCATGCAATAATAAAATAATATAATTAATAAAGAGTAAATAGAATATATAAGAACAATAGAGATTAGAGGATGGAGAGAGAGCATTTTTATTTCATATGAATTTATAATTATATGTGTGTATCCTAATGAAGGGATGTAGGAAGAAATCTAGACTTCCATATACAATATATGATTTTATAACATTCCTCCTTGGATGTCTAGTATACAGCCTTACAAATTGAAAACTGTCTAATTAAAAACCTTGTTAGGAAAACCCAATGAGACAAAACATAGGCAAAAGAAAAATGAGTGCAATGCGTATTAACTCCCCCTCATGAATATATCATCTCAAGTCTTTAAGCTGTCTCATTCCAATATTGCACTGCAATCCTTCAAACCTTGTAGTTGGTAATGCTTTAGTGAACAAATTTACTAGATTATCTTTCAAGTGAATTTGTTGAACATCAATGTCACCACACTTTTCAAGGTCATATGTGAAGAAGAATTTTGGTGAGATATGCTTTTTCCTATCTCCTTTGATGTATCCACCTTTTAATTGAGTTACATATGCAATATTATCTTCATACAGTATGGTTAGAGTTCCTTTACTGAAAGATAAACCACATGTTCTATAAATATATTGAGTCATTGATCTCAACCATACACATTCACAACTGGCTTCATAGATTGCAAGTATTTCAATATTTGCTTTGTAAATCTCCATAATATAGTAGTATTACTACACGTAAAGAGATAACCTGTTTAAGATCGATCTTTATATGGATCAAATAAAAATCTTGTATCAGCATACCAAACTAAGCATCATTTGAATAAAATAAGCTCATATACGTATTTCCTTCTAGATAATGAAAAATGTATTTAATGCTTATCCAACGTCTCCGGGGAGGAGAAGAATTATATCTTCCTAGCAAGTTCACAAAGAATGCTATATCAGGTTGCGTATTATTAGCAAAATACATTAGCGCACCAATTACACTAAAGTATGATACTTCAGGACTAAGTAATTCTTCGTTATCCTCACGAGGTCTAAAAAGGTTTTTTTTCACATCAAGTGACCGAACAACTATTGGTGTACTCAATGGGTGTGTTTTATCGATATAAAATCTTTTAAGGACCTTTTCTGTGTAAGTTGACTGATGAATGAGAATTCCATCTACTTAATGCTCTATCTACAGGTCAAGACAAAATTTTGTTTTTCCCAAATCTTTCATCTCAAACTCTTTCTTTAAATAATTTACTGTCATTAGTATCTTTATAAGTTCCAATAATATTTAAATCATCAACATACACAACAATAATAACGAAATCAAATTCTGACTTTTTTATAAAAACACATGGGCATATAGGATCACTATTATACCCTTCTCTCAATAAATATTTACTAAGATGATTATACAACATGCGTCCTGATTACTTTAACCCATATAAGAACCTTTGTAACTTGATTAAGTGAACTTTTTTGGGATTTGAATTATATGCTTCAAACATTTTAAATCCTTCAAGGATTTTCATATAAACATCATTATCAGTTGACCTATATAAATAGGCTGTGACTACATTCATTAGACACATATCTAGCCTTTCATGAGTTGTTAGGCTAATGAGATACTGAAATGTAATTGCATCTACTATAGGAGAATATGTTTCATCATAATCAATGGCAGGTCTTTGTGAAAACCTTTGTGCCATAAGTCGTGCTTTATATCTTACGATTTCATTTTTCTCATTTATATCCAACTGGTTTTACACCTTCAAGTGTTTGGACTACAGGTTTAAAAACTTTATGTTTTGCAAGTGAATTTAATTATGTAAAGATTGCTTCTTTTCATTTTGACCAATCATTTCTACGTCGATATTCTTCGACAGATTTAGGCTTAAGATCCTTATTTTCATTAACGATATCAAGCAATATATTATATGAAAAGATATTGTCAATAATTATTTCATTTTGATTCCATCTTTTCTTTATAGAAACATAACTTATCAAGATCTCCTTATTTTTACTGTTTTCATGTACCTGAACCTCTTTTGGGGTTTTATGATTAGTTATGTCTATCTCCTCATTTTCTTTCTCAATAATGCTAATTTGATTATTTGCTCCTTTATTTTTTTGAGGATTTTTATCTTTTAAACCAATTAGTGTACCACACTTCTGGCGTGCCATAGACTTATTTGCTATAATATTAGTGGATTGTTCTGTTGGGACTTTAATTCAAGCTGAAGCATTTATAGCTGGTATATGATATTTGGTTACTCCTTTTGAGTTAGTGAATGCATTCAGTAGCTGATTTACAATGTCTTACAAATGAAGTATCTTTTGAACTTCTTGTTCACATTATTTTGTACAAGGATCAAAATTTAATAATGACAATGCATTCCATGTAATATCTTTATCCAACTGTTTAATTTCTCCTCCTAATGTTGGAATCATAGTCTCATCAAAATGACAATTGACAAATCATGTCGTAAATGAATCACCTGTTAAGGGCTCAAAATATTTAATTATTGATGGGGATTTAAACCCAATATATATTATTAGCCTTATTTAAGGACCCATCTTTGTATGTCATGGCGGATAAATTGGAATATATACCGCACAACCTAATGTTGGAAATGTTTGGATAAATTGGAAGGTTACTGCTGGAGGAGTGCCTGTTGTCGCTGTTGGTTTTAGACGCGGGTGCAGACGAAGCTAAAAATGGTGGCACGTTGGTTGGTCCATGTTGCTCCTTTTTTTTTTTTTTTTTTTTTTTCTGTTTCTCATGTTTATGGAAGGAAAGGAAGGCTTCTGCTGGTTCTGCCATTGCGGCTTAGAAAAGGTGTGGCTTCTGCTGGTTCTGTCACTACGGCTGAGGAAAGGTGTGGTTACGGAGGAGGTTACAGTTGGGCGAGTAGCTCAGCTCGTTTTTGGTTGTTGTTGGTGTAAGCCACTATACAACAGAGATGGTGGTGGTGGTGCTGTTCACGACTAAGAGGACAATGGACGTCGACACGGCCAAGAGGAGCACCGTGAGACTTTGCTGGCAGAGGCTGCTGTCCCTAGGGAGAAGAGAAAAGGCGTAGTACCAGCCGAACTGTGGGGGAGCTGGTGTCGAGTTGTGGAAGAGAGAAGGGAGACTGTGATGGAGAGAAAACCTACCCAGTGGGAGGGATTCTCGTTTGTTCTTTGTTTATAAAACAAATGGTAAAGATGGGGGCAACAACCCTTTTCCCCAAGCAATAGATTTAGGTTTTCTTTGTTTTTGTTATTCTGTAATGTGTTCCCTTTCTTTTTTTTTTTTAATATTCACCTCCAAGGGTTTCTTGTCATAGTCTCCCCTTGGGGTTTTGTTTAATCACCTCTCTTATGCATAAACTGAGATCTATATTTATAGCACAAGAGTCTCATCGTGTATAAGAAATAAAATCACAACCAAACTCATTCTCTTCCTTAAAGTTTGAATTTGATTAAGAATCAAATTCGAAAGCAGATAATTATCATTATCTTGAAGATAAGGATAGAATGACAAAAACACATTGTAGTCTCTAGTTTCCGCACAAGCTGTCAAATCACACTTTTTATAGAAATAAATCTCTGATATTTTAATTTTACATTTTAAACCCGGTAAAATTAAATTAAAAGCTAATGGGCCAAAATTTGGGTTACAACACTAAGTATGAATATGACAATAAAATGTTCAATATTTATTCCAAATGACATGCAATAATCATTAAATTCTTGGGGTGAATTCACCAGCATTGTCAAAATGAATAGTCTTAATTATATAATCTGTAAATTATACTTGCAATCTAATAATTTGAGCAAGTAATCTCGTAAATGTCAGGTTGCGAGTTGATAATAAACACACATGTGACCATATTGTAGATACATCTACTAAAACCATAAAATATCTAAGTAGTCTAGATGGTGGGTGAATGAGCCCATAAATATCATCTTGAATACGTTTTAGAAATATTAGAAATTCAATCCCAACTTTAAATGGTGATAGTCTAATGACTAGTTTGCTTAAGAACAAGCAGCACACGAGAATTCCTTGAATTAAAGAATCTTCTAGTTCTTTTGTGGATGACCATGTGAATTCTTGATAATTCTTCACATCATTATTGATCCAAGATGGTCTAACTGGTCATGCCAAATAATAAAATTATTTGGTTTATTGAACTTTTGGTTCATTATTGCATTGACTTTGATTGTACTAGTACTTGTGTGGTACAAACCTGAAGATAAAGCATGTAAGTTTTTCAATTTTTGTTTTTCAGTAGAGATATTTGATACGATGTAAAGATATTCTATACTATTTTCATTGGCAATCTCAATACGGTACCCGTTTAGTCGTATATTTTTTAAACTTAATATATTTCTCCTTGATTTAGTATAAAACAAAGCATTATCAATAATAAATTTTATTCCATTAGGAAGCATTATATTAGCTCTTCTGGAGCCTTCAATCATATCTGCTGAACCTAATATTGTATTCACTTTCACTTTCATCATTCTCATATTTGAAAAATATTGCTTATGCTTGATAATGGTATGTGTCGTTGCACTATCAACTAAGAATTTATAAATGGAATCCATCCGTTGGAATTTCACAAAGAGTTGTGAAATATTTACTAAATATGCCATAATCACCGACGCTTCTATAGACGGAATCCATTCGTCGGTATTTCACAAAGAGTTGTGAAATATTTACTAAATATGCCACAATCACCGACGTTGTGGTCCGTCAATGATTTACTATTGGCAATCCAGATGGAATAATTTTGTCGGTATATTTCCAGCGGGAATATTTTTCTGCGTGCATTTTCTGTCTGTAAAACCATTTGTTATCTTTTTTTTACCGACAAGAGTAGTGACCGAACATGGAATCACCGACGAACAGTATTCCGACGAACAAATTTCTTCGGGGAAGTCGTTGATAAAAGTTTTACTGATAGAATGGTAATCTTACACTGATGGAAAATGATCGTCGGGAAAACTATTAAATGTTGTAGTGAAATTCATGCTTCTACTTCTTACCAAATATGATTGTCTGCTTCAAGATGAAAGCGAGAAGTAATTTGTGATGATAACGTGTTGTAAAACTTTGTATCATGAAGCATACAATAATATAACAATATAATCAATGAAGAGTAAATAGAATATATAAGAACAATGAAGATTAAGGGGATGAAGAGAGAACACTTTTATTTCATATGAATTTATAGTTATATGTGTGTATCATATCCTTTCAACAATGCTCCTATTTATAGGCACATGTATATAAATATTTTTAAGCTCAAAGATCATAAGAAGATGTAGATTCAAATGAACTTGAAGGTATTCAAATGAACTTTATGATGATGAATGAACATAATAATGAAGGGGTGTAGGAAGACATCTAGACATCCACATACAATATATGATTGGATAACAATTTATTTATTTTCAAATCATGTAAAATATTACTAACCTTTTTTTTTGTTTCGTTATCGTGATATTATTTAATTGGTCTAAAAATAATATATAACTAGTATAATAACTATACTAATTATTAAATAATAACTATACTAGTAAATAATAATTATACAATTTATTTATGCTTGAAATTTTCAATAATTTTTTAGTTAGAAAAATCGAATTGACTTGCTAGTATCAAGAAAAATATTGCAAACTTTAATACTAATATTCAGCTTGACATCTTATGGCTTAGTTAGAAGGCTGCCAATTAACTATAACTAAAAGGGATTAGTGTTTTATTGTAGCGAGAGTTACTATAGACTGTGAGTGCTTTCACTCTAAACTACACTGTTTTGGTTTGCTCTTTGCTAAAAGCACTGTAAATTAGGGAGATGTAATGATAGGGTTGCCTTTGTCATAAAAAGTTGTAAAGACTGCAGGGGGGTGGGGAGAAAATGGTCAGTTCAGATTTTGATGGGGTTCCACGACCCAGGAAGTAGACACCTGGTACTCAGCTTCAAGCCTTGACACCAGGGCCAGACCCGCACGCTTGGCAGCAGCCCAGGAAACAGACACTATGTTGTGTTTTGGGTCAACAATTGTAGTTAGGGGCATTGCCTTCTCTGCCAAAAGCTATTGGGTCTAGATATTAAGCCAAGCCCAAAACAATTCCAAAAGAAGCTAACATCGTTAGGTCCTGCTAAACCAGACCCAAAACACTTCAAAAAGAGGCTGGGTTTGGCTATGCCACACCCAATGATATTATTATTATTATTATATATATATATATATTATAAATATTATAAATTTTATTATTATTAATAGTAAAAATATTATTTGTATTATAAATATTATTTTTTTATTATAATTAAAAGTATTAATATAAAAAATAGTACTATTTGTGTTATAAATATTATTATTTTTATTATAATTAATAGTATTAATATTAGAAATAGTATTATTTGTGTTATAAATATTATTATTTGTACTATAATTAAAAGTATTAATCTCAAAAATATTATTATTTGTGTTATAAATAATATTATTTTTACTATAATTAAACTTATTAATATAAACATAGTATTATTCGTGTTATAAATATTATTTATTTTACTATAATTAATAATATTCATATTAAAAATAATATTATTTGGATTATAAATATTGTAGAGCTCTGGGGGTGTTTCCCTGTTGTGTTTTTTTTGTCAAGAATTGCAGGGGGAACATTATCTCCTCTGTCAAAAGCTATTGAACCTAGCTTCACACTTGGACCTAACATTGTTGGGTGTGGTTGCAAAGTTAGGCCCAAAACTTTTTCAAAAGGAGCTAACAGCGCTGTGTCCTCCTGACCAGAAGAACTCAATAGTGTTGGGACTAACAAAACACTTCAAAAAAGAACTGGAAGTGGCTACCCAGCTAGACCTATCGATCTAGCTGTTGTGCAGCCATATGCAAAAATATTATTATTTTTATTATAATTAAAAGTATTAATATTAAAATAGTATTATTTATGTTATAAATATTATCATTTTTATAATAATTAATAGTATTAATATAAAAAAATTATTATTTGTGTTATAAATATTATTATTTTTATTATAATTAATAGTAGTAATATTAAAAATAGTATTATTTGTATTTTAAATATTATAAGAACTTAGGTGAGTCGAGTTTAATATTATTATTAACATTGTAAATATTATTATATTCATTAATATTATTAAATTTATAAAAACTATTATTACTATAAAAAAACAAAACATAGAATTGATTTAAATGGTAAAATCAATTATTATTATTATTATTATTATTATTATTAACTTGGATCAAACATCTTTTTCCAGACCAAAGAAACTTGAGGCTGGAAAGGGGTACCTCACTCAAGTAGCTTGGGTGTGGCTAGAGTGCAGACTCAAATCCTTTGGGTCTTACACCATGCCTGACCCAAGACTATTGGTTCTTCGTCAGAACCCAATTCTCTTAGGCTGCTGTGTCAGGATCCAATGCTCTTGAGTCCGGTATCAGGACCCAAAGCTAATAGATCTTGTGCCAGGACCCAATTCTCTTGGGTCCAGCGTCAAGACCTAGTCATGGTTGTCAAACTCGCGAATTGATTCGTAAAATCATATGACTTTATGAGTCAACACAGATATAACATGTAAAATCGGGTAAAAAAACTCAAAAACCAGCAAACTCAATCAAAATCGGTGGATCGAGTTTTCCAAGTTTGACAAATTAATAAGAAATTATTGACTCTTCTCAATTCTCTCCTCTCCATCCCATTTGTCTCATAAAAATTCTCCTTTTTCCTTTCCCCAAATCTCACATTCTCTGATTCTCAAATCTCAACCCTAGCAGTAGCAGACTATCACCAGCAACGCCTGGGATTGCATCTTCATCTGCAAAGTCTCTGAGTGCAGCCCCCTCACCTTCTCATCTAGCTGGCCTTTGGCGCGCTGCATCACTGTTGGAACCTGCACCCAGGGCAACCCCGCAACTTTGTGTTAATGGAACTGTTTCTCATACGTAATCCCAACAGATTAAAGATCCTACAAACGGGGAATCAAAAGAGTTTGATGAGACGCGTGAAAAACTTCAGATGATCAGGGTGAAATTCTTTCGACTTGCATATAGACTTGGGCAGACTCCCTATAATGTTGTTATTGCACAAGTTTTATATAGATTGGGATTAGCTGAGTAGCTGTGAGGTAGAAATGGTGGTCGTGTTGCTGGTTTTGATCGTGCCAGTGCCATGGCAAAGCATCTTGACTTTTGAGGTTGCTGGGCAGGAAACCCTTGATTTCTCTTGTACAATTATGGTTCTTGGAAAGAAAGGTGTTGGTAAAAGTGTTGCGACTTGCATATAGACTTGGGTAGACTCCCCATAATGTTGTTGTTGCATAGGTTTTATACAGACTGAGATTAGTTGAGTGGCTGCAAGGTAGAAATGGTGGTTGTGTTGCTGGTTTTGATCGTGCCAATGCCATGGTAAAGCATCTTGACTCTTGAGACTGCCGGGCAGGAACCCCTTGATTTCTCTTGTACTATTATGGTTTTCGGAAAGAAAGGTGTTGGTAAAAGTGTTGCGGCTTGCATATAGACTTGGGCAGACTCCCCATAATGTTGCTGCTGCCCATGTTTTATACAGATTGGGATTAGCTGAGCAGCTGCGAGGTAGAAATGATGGTTGTGTTGCTGGTTTTGATCGTGTCAATGCCATGGCAAAGCATCTTGACTCTTGAGATTGCCGGGCAAGAACCCCTTGATTTCTCTTGTACTATTATGGTTTTCGGAAAGAAAGGTGTTGGTAAAAATGTTGGGGCTTGCATATAGACTTGGGCAGACTCCCCATAATGTTGCTGCTGCCCATGTTTTATACAGACTGGGATTAGCTGAGCAGCTACGAGGTAGAAATGGTGGTTATGTTGCTGGTTTTGATCGTGCCATGATAGAACATCTTGACTCTTGAGATTGCTGGGCAGGAACCCTTTGATTTCTCTTGTACAATTATGGTTCTCAGAAAGAAAGGTGTTGGTAAAAGTGTCACTATCAACTCTATATTTTATGAAGTGAAGTTTGGCACCGATGCTTTCAAATGGCCAGGTTTGCTTTATAAATGTTGGTAAAAGTGTCCTTGAGGTAGAAATGCTTACAGGATTGAGTTGAGTTGGTTCTTGAATTGTTTTTGTATTTAGATTGTTTATTTTAAATTTGTTAATTATTAGTTAATGAAAAGTTGTTTAAATTATATTAGAATTTATATTTGAATCATATATTTTAAAGTATTTGAACTATACATAAATTTTTATTTGAATCGTCTATTTTAAGGTACTTGAACTCTATATGAAAAAAAAATTCCTTATGATTTTTACGATCCATTTTTACTATCCGAATTTATTTTACATTTTCCATGCCATTTTAAAAATATGTTTTTGACAACTTTGGATTCAGGGCTAATGAGTCCGGTGTCAGGAGCCAAGATTCTTGAGTCTTGGGTTTCTAAATATAATTAAAAGTATTAATATAAAAAAATATAATTATTTGTGTTATAAATATTATTTTTTTATTATAATTAAAAGTATTATTATTAAAATATAATTATTTGTGTTATAAATATTATTTTTTTATTATAATTAAAAGTATTAATATTAAAAATAGTATTATTTATGTTATAAATATTATTATTTTTATTAGAATTAATATTATTAATAAAATAGTTAATAAATTTGAAAAAAATTATTAGCAATATTGAAAACAAACATAAATTTGATTTGAAATGTAAAATTAAAAATTATTATTATTATTATTATTATTATTATTATTATTATTATTACCATTAATAAATTTTAAAAAACTATCATTACTATCGAAGAAAAATCATAATTTTTTTAAAAAGATTAAAACACATAAAATTTTTAGCAAATAAGTTAAATATTATGATTAATATTATAAATATTATTGTTGGGTTTAGCGTTGCAACCAGACTCAACGCTCTTGGATCCGACGTTGCAGTCGGACCCATTACTTTCAGGTCTTAAATTTTTATAATTTTTTTTATTATAATAAAAAATAAATCCATGGCATAACTCGGGTTAGCTGACTAGTTAAATACTAAACTAAATCAGTTACCACCTATTAATATGCTCAACCATACTTAATAATTCGTCAACGATCAAATCTGTTTTCAGTAAATGAGTTCAAAGAATAATGCTCTGCATATTATAAGACTTTTGGACGCAATAATGTAATTCTATGTCTATGTCTGTCCATCTCCCCTTACATTAAAAAACAACTCTTTTTCTTTATAATAATCGAGGTGATATATCATATAAAAAAGCTAGTGCCAGAATAAGACAAGTAACAAGAAAGATTACAAACAGAACTGAAAAGAGCTGGGTATACAAGCATATAAAGATAAAAATACAAGAGCCAAGAACCCACAGCAGCCAAGGACGGTGCATGAAGGGGGATGAAATCAAGACTTGCTAGTCCAACTCAGCAAGCCTTCAGAACCTCTAAGCAAATCTCAGCCCGAGTACGAAAAAATCCTTTCTGCTAATTTTAACCAAAGAGAAAGATGATGTAATATCAGCTCAGAAACCGAGTTCCAATCCGGCATAACATCTTCACAGATTGCTTGATTTCTTGCCAACCAAATGCCCCACATGATACCATGATCCAAAGAGAAAAGAGCTTTACGTTGGAACTTGCCATAAGGACGCTCCACTGTGTCATAAGAGATTCTAAAGAACTAGGCATACGCCATTGCAAACCTAGCCAAAACAGAAATTTGGTTCGTAACTTCCAGACTTCATGACAGTAAAGAAATAGATGCTCAATAGTTTCCCTATCAGAAGTACAAAAAGGACATCCTACTATCAATGTCAATTAAGTTTCTTCTCACAAGGAAATCTCTTTTGCATAGTCTACCATGAAGAGCCATAAACATGTGAAAACTTCTATTTTTGGAGGGACTATATCTTTCTAAATTAAGAAGATGAGAGAAAGAGGACACACCTGGGTAAGCAATTCTGTCAATGAGGGTGTTACAAGATTTGACTATGTATTTGCCAGTTTTCTCTATTTCCCAAAGTTTAGAGTCTTCTTGGTGTTGTTTCAAAGAGACTCTATTCAGCATTGTGATAAGAAGATTCAGATGATCCTGTTCTTGAGTTCCCCAGATGCCTTTTCCAGGTTAAGTTCCAAGACAACAAGTCATGATTCCAAGATCCCATCTCAAGAAAGCATTTTTTTTCTAATGTTACGTTAAAATTAAATACTTCATTCATGAAAGCGTGGTAAACATTAAAAGCAAGTCTTGATTAGCAAAACCATGACTTCAAATAAAAAGGAAGCAATTTTTTTTTTTTTAAAGAAGCAAAACATAAAGGAGTTTCGCCTACAGCTGCTAAACAAAGCCAAAAAACCAACAACTCAAATTTGAAGACTGCATGATTGCTAACTAGTCTCCTGTGAAAGAAATATTTAAGTATAAAAGAAAGCCAATCTGCTGAACAGATAAGAAGCAGAGATGAGAGGCATTAATGGAAAGTCGAGAGTTGCTACTGAGATCGCATCTACTGAGAATCGGCCGAGACATATATAAGTATGTAAGTATCATCCTTGAAGACATATATATTTTCTTAAAAACACACGTTAACTTATAATTTACTCAGAAGATAAAGATCTTTCTTACAAGCGTCATTAACTTAAGAGGTACATATAGTAAGAAAAAGAAATTACAGAATACAAACCCCGCAAGTATAAATAAATGTTCAAG
>Ga0325400_1005435_pt1 | contig 11995 bp, 10 predicted proteins | sample PopdelMetagenome_2_FD_205662 | JGI IMG/M metagenome (GOLD analysis project Ga0325400, IMG submission 205662) | Populus deltoides microbial communities from Bellville, Georgia, United States - Xylem-PdKOR-R1 | ecosystem: Host-associated > Plants > Phyllosphere > Stem > Wood/Secondary xylem...
GCCAGTAGACGATCAGCGGCAGGGGGGCGGCGCCGGCCGGGCGGTTGCCGGGCGTGTAGAGGCGCGCGGGCACCTGCCCCGCCGCGCCGTCCACCTGAAGGTCCCGCGCCTGCACCGCGGCGACGGCCGCCGGCGGCTGGATGCCGCGGTCGCGCATGACGCGCATGACGGCGTCGGCCGGGGTGGGCTGGCGCCGCGCCTCGGTGGGCGAGAGCGTCTCGAACGGCTTGGCGCCGAGGGCGGTCAGCGTCTGGAGGACAGCGGCCATGTCCGGGGCTGCGGCGGCCGGGCGCGCCGCCTCGGAGGCCGGCCGCGCCGTCATGGCCGGGGCCGCGCCGGGGGCGGCGGTCTGGGCCTGCAGGGGGTGCGACATCCCGCTCAGGAGGACGCACCCCGCGGCGGTGCCGGCCAGGAGGGCGGTCCGAAGGTTCCGGGGGGTGGTTTTCGTCATGCCTGGTGTTCCTCTTCGACGCGCTCGGGGCGGACCGCTGCGGGCTGCTTTGGCGCGGGCGTCTCGGAGGCGTGGAAGTCCCGGGCTTTCGGGAAGGTTGCCCCCTCCCCGGGAGAGTTGGACGCCTTGCCGGCCTTTCCGGACGAACGGTCAGACGGCGGGCTTCGGAGCGGCCCGGCCGGCCGTCCGGGGCGTGCGGCCGTAGGAGGGGGCCTCGGGCCGGGCATCCGGTAGGCCGGGCCACGCCGAGGCGGCCGAGCGGCGGTAGGAGGTCGGGTCGGTGCCATAGGCCCCGCGGAAGGCCCGGGAGAGGGAGGAGGGGTCGGCATAGCCGACGGCCGCCGCGACCGCCTTCAGGGGGAGGTCGGTCGTTCCGAGGAGGCGGGCGGCGGCGCGGAGCCGCACCGACTGCACGAACTCCATGGGGCCGCCCCCCAGGGCCCGGGCGAAGTGGTCGGCGAAGGAGGCGCGGCTCATGCCCGCCCGCTCCGCGAGGCTCGCGACCGTGTGGGGGGCGCCGGGGTTCTCGAGGACGGCCAGGGCCGCGCGGGCCAGGCGGGGATCCCCGGGCAGGTCGGCGGCGAGGGGGCCTCGATCGTCCTGGCGGAAGCGGCCCCGCAGGAGGCCGACGAGGCAGGCCTTCATCAGGGCCCCGGTCATCGCCGCCGTGCCCAGGCCGGGCGCGGCGACCTCCGCCCGCATGAGCTCGAAGACGCCCCGGCCCACCGCATCGGCCGGCGTCTCCACGACGGCCTCCGTCAGAAGGTCGAAGAGGCCGGAGGCCCGCCCGTGGGAGGCCGGGATGGAGCCGCAGAGCAGGAGCGTGCCGGGTTCCCCGCCCGCCGTGAAGGCGGCGAGCCCGTCGGCGAAGGGGCTGCAATGGTCCTCGGCGTCCACCTGCCGCGCCCCGGGGCCGGCATCGCCGACGACGTGGCCCTGCCGAGGGGGCACGACGATGACGCTGCCGGGGGTGTAGGGCAGGGGGGAGGCATTGCCGACCCGCACGCATCCGGAGCCGGCCAGGACGTGGTGGACGGCCACGACCTCGAAGGGCGCGAAGGACAGGCGCCACCCCGGCCCGATGGTGCAGACGGAGACGGCGTGCAGGTGGATGGAAAGCGCCGTCAGGAGCCGGTCGAGACTGCTGGATGCCATGCCCCCAGCCTATGCGGGGTGATCGACGAAGACGCCAGAGGGTGCCTCGGGGCCGCGAGCGGCCATCCACCCCGGGCGAGGCCGCCCGCAGGGCCGTGAGCCCCTCAGGCGCCGCCGCCGGCCGGAGGGTTGCTGGCGGGGATCAGAAGCAGGCGATGCCCGTCGGGATCGGCGGTACGCCGCGGGATCGTCTCATCCTGCGCTGCCACCACCAGCTCGGTCGCCGCGACGCCGCCGTCGGCAGGAGGGATCGCGTGGGACGTGGGGCGGCGGTAGCGCAGCAGCTCGAGGTGGGGCGGCCCGCCCCCCGCAGGGTGCAGCGGCGTGACCTCCACCTCCGCTCCCTCCAGCCCATCCAGCCGGGCCTGCTCCATTCCGTGGTTCAACTGCGTCCTCCCTGCCGTGAAGCCGAGGGCGGCGTAGAAGGCGATGGCGCGCGCGGTGTCCGCGACGCTGATGGCGGAGTGGTCGATCCCGGCGAAGAGGGCCTTCGGGTCCCTCCAGGCCGGGGGGACAGACCCGGGAGGGAAGGCCAGGAACTCCAGCGGGTGGCCGTCGGGGTCCCGGAACTTGAAGGCCGCGACGCCGCCGGAGGCGGGCGGAAGGGTCTCCGGCCCCTGCCGCGAGATCGGCGACCATCCCGGCACCTCTTCCAGGCGGCGCATGGCCTCGCCCATATCCGCCACGACGATGGCGAAATGCTGGAAGCCCGCCTCGTTGCCGGCGAAGTCACGACGCGCCGCATCCGGGGCCGGCAGGAGGAGGACGCGCTGATCGCCCAGGCGCAGGGCCACCTCCCCCGGACCGGCCGCCTCGGTCCGGCCGTCGAAGGCGCGGCGGTAGAACGCCGCCGTGTCCGCGGGGGAGGGACAACGCAGCCGCAACGCCAGGATGCGCGTCCGGGGCGCCGCCTCCCCCTCCATGGCCCCTCCGCTCACGGCCACGTCGCCCCGCGGACGCTGAGGAACACGGCGTAGAGCGTGTGGGAGGCGCCGACGAAGAGGCGGTTCCGCTGCGGCGACCCGCCGAAGCACAGGTTCGACACCCGCGCCGGCAGCAGGATGCGCCCCAGCAGCGCGCCGTCCGGCGCGAGGCAGTGCACGCCGTCCGCGGCGCTGGACCAGACGTTGCCGCTCTCGTCCACCGCCAGGCCGTCCGTGTAGCCGGGGCTGATCTTGTGGAAGTCCCGGGGCGTGCCGAGCACCGCGCCGTCGGGTGCGAGGTCGAGCACGCGCAGCACCTGCACGGGGTCGGGCCGGGTCTGGTCGCCGGTCTCGGCGACGTAGAGGCGCCGCTCGTCGGGCGAGAAGGCGAGGCCGTTCGGGCCGTCGAAGGCGCCGGAGACGACCGCGAGGGCGCCGGTCCCCGGGTCCAGCCGGTACACGGCCGGGCGAAGCTCGCTCGGCTGGCGGAGGCCCTCGTAGTCGTTGGCGATGCCGTAGGTGGGATCGGTGAACCAGATCGTGCCGTCGGAGCGCACCGCCACGTCGTTCGGCGCGTTCAGCCGCCGCCCCTCGAAGCGGTCGGCGAGGGTGGTGAGGCTGCCGTCGTGCTCCACCCGCTGCACCGCGCGCGCGAGATTGCTGCAGAGGATCACGCGCCCCTGCCGGTCCCGCGCCTGCCCGTTCGCCTTGCCCGAGGGCTGGCGCCAGACGGAGACGCCCGTCGCCTCCGCCCACATCATCGTGCGGTCGCGCGGCAGGTCCTGGAACAGCAGCGCGTTCCAGTCGCCCATCCAGACGAGCCCCTCGATCCAGCGGAAGTCCGAGCCGAGGCATTCCACCGGCGCGTTGTCGAGCACGAGCCGGTCGAAGCGCGGGTCGTGGGAGACGAAGCCCTCGGGCACGGCGCTAGCCGAAGCGGCAGGGGGTGGTGGCGTCGCGCGCCGTGTCGAACTGCACGACCATCAGCACCGCCGGCTCGTCCCCCACCGTGCCGGAGAGGTGGCCCTTGCGGCCGTCGCGCTCCGCGCAGCCCTGGTCCTCGCCGAAGGAGATCTCGCCGGGGCCCATCTCCACGCGGCTACCGTCCATCGCCTCCACGAACCAGCGGCCGGAAAGCGGGATGATCCACTGCGGCGCCGGGTTCTCGTGCCAAGCGCCCTCCCAGCCCACGGGCTGCACCGTCACCATCACCGTCATGCCGTCGTGGTGCTTCTCCCCCTGCCACTGCGGCGCGGCGGGGGGCTGCATCGACTTCAGCTCGAAGGCGGTCATCGCGCAGCGGCGGTGGCGGCTGACGCCCGCCTCGTCGGTGTAGAGGTGCCAGTAGGGGACGCTGGGCTTCGCATCGCTCATGGGGACCGGCTCGCATAGGGGTGGGTGGAGGAGAAGGGGTTCGCCAGCAGGCCGCGCAGGCCGTCCGTGCCCGGCCCCACGGCGATGGAGAGGAGGGCGCCGGCGAGGGCGATGTTCTTCAGGAAGTCCCAGAACACCTCCCGCCCCCGGCTCTCGCCGCGCAGGCGGAAATCGGGCTCCCGCCAGAAGCGCTTGAACAGGACTGCCGTGACGGCGCAGTAGCCCGCCAGCACCGCCGCCGCGGCCCGGTCCGCGACGCCGGTGAGCAGGCCGAGGGAGGTCGTCACCTCCACCGCGAGGCCGAGCAGGATCATCCCCCCCGCCAGCACGGGCGAGGCCACCGCCTGCCGCGCCTGCCCGACCGCCGCGCGGAAGTTGAGCACCTTGTCGAGCGCGCTGAAGGGCAGGAACAGCAGGATGAGGGCGAGGCGCGAGAGGAGGACGGCCAGGTCGTCGGGGGTCATGCGGGGCGCCGCGCGGTTGCGCGCTTTCAACCCGCGCGCCGGCCCCGGGTTCGGCGCGGCCTACATGACAAGCGCTTCAGGCGGCGATGATGCCGGGAACGTCGGGGCCGTCGGCGCATTAACCGGGCGAACGAAGGCGAGGCTCCCGATGCTGCAGGAACGCTACGACGCGGTGATCATCGGCTCCGGCCCGGGCGGGGCCACCATGGCCTGGAAGCTGGCGCAGAGCGGGCGGCGGATCCTGCTGATCGAGCGCGGCGGCTACCTGAAGCGGGAGCGCGCGAACTGGGACACCCGCGCGGTCTTCGCCGAGGGGCGCTACCAGGCCGACGAGACCTGGTCCTCCTCCTCCGGCGAGCGCTTCCACCCGGGGCTGCACTACTTCGTCGGCGGCAACTCCAAGGTCTACGGCGCCGCCCTGTTCCGCCTGCGCGAGGCGGATTTCGGCGGCATCCGCCACCCCGACGGCCTCTCCCCGGAATGGCCGGTGAAGTACGACAGCTTCGAGCCTTACTATCTGGCGGCGGAGAGGCTGTTCCAGGTGCGCGGGCAGCGCGGGGAGGACCCGACCGAGCCCCCCGCCAGCGGCCCCTACGCCCACCCGCCGATCCGGCACGAGCCGCGCATCCAGGAACTCTCGGACGGGCTGGCGCGGGAGGGGCTGCGCCCCTTCCACCTGCCGCTCGGCGGCCTGATGGACCAGGACGAGAACGGGGAGGCCACGCCGACCTCCGCCCTGCTGCGCTGCGACCCCTTCGACGGCTACCCCAGCCTCACCAACGGCAAGGCGGACGCGCAGGTGATGCTCGTCGACCCCGCGCTGCGGGACCATCCCAACCTCACCCTGCTGCGCAACGCCACCGTCGAGCGCCTGCTGACCGACGCGGCGGGGGGCGAGGTGACGGGGGTGGAGACGGTGATCGAGGGCCGGCGCCACGTGATCCGCGGCGACATCGTCGTCGTGGCCTGCGGGGCGCTCTCCTCCGCGCTGCTCTTCCTGCGCTCGGCGAACGACGCGCACCCGGACGGGCTGGCGAACCGCTCCGGGCAGGTCGGACGGAACTACATGCGGCACAACAACGCGACGGTCCTCGCCATCTCCCGCCGGCCGAACCCGACGGAGTTCCAGAAGACGCTCGGGCTGAACGACTTCTACCACGCGCACGACCGCTCGCCGGCGAACCCCCACGACTTCCCGCTCGGTCACATCCAGATGGTCGGCAAGTCCGACGGCGTGCAGATCGAGGCGGAGGGTCTGCCGGGCTTCCTGCAATGGCTGCCGGAGAAGCCCTTCGGCTGGATCGCCGAGCACTCCATCGACTTCTGGCTCACCTCGGAGGACCTGCCGCGCCCGGAGAACCGGGTCTTCTATCACGACGGCGGGGTGCGGCTGGACGTGACGCCGACCAACATGGCGGCGCACGCCCTGCTGCGGGAGACGCTGCGCCGGATCCTCGACAAGGTGGACATCCACCCGCACCTCTTCGACCGCACCCTCTACCTCGGCAAGGACACGCCGATCAGCGGCACGGCGCACCAGTCGGGCACGCTCGTCTTCGGGGAGGACCCCGCGAAGTCCGTGCTGGACCTCGACTGCCGCGCCCACGGGATCGGCAACCTCTACGTCACCGACGCGAGCTTCTTTCCGTCGATCGGCGCCGTGAACCCGACGCTGACCATCATCGCCAACGCCCTCCGCGTCGCCGACCGGATCCGGGAGCGATGGGACTGAACGGCACCGCGGGCGGCCGGGCCGAGGGCCATGGCGCGGCGCCGGCCCGAAGCAGGACAGGCCTGGCTTCCGGCGGGAGAGGGTGTGGCGCGCGTGACACATCGTGCCCCATACGGGCGCGAGGATATTGAGAGTCATTATCATTCGTGAAAGGGTCCGGCTTCAGGGGTACCCCATGCCGATCCGCCAGATCCTTCTCGCCAGCGTCGCCCTGGCCTCCCTCCTCTCCGCCCGCTCCGCCGCAGCCCAGAGCCCGCCCGAGGCCGGGGAGGTCGTGTCGGTGCCGGAGGTGGATGTCCAGGCGACCGCCTGGCGGAGCTGGGAGCACACGCCGGGCTACGTCGCCCCGGTCACCACCACCGGCTCCAAGACCGACACGCCGCTGATCGAGGCGCCGCAGTCCCTCGGCGTCGTCACGCGGGACCAGATCGACGACCAGGCGGCGCTCTCCGTGTCCCAGGCGCTGCGCTACACCGCCGGCGTCCTGCCGGAGGTCCGCCCCTCCGCCCGCTACGACAGCGTCTTCGTGCGCGGCTTCGGCGGCCAGGGCACGGGTGCCGCCTTCGTCAACTTCCTCGATGGCCTGCGCCAGGGGCGCGGCCTGTCCCAGGGCGTGCCGAACACGGATCCCTGGCTGCTCGAGCGGATCGAGGTCCTGCGCGGCCCCGCCTCCGTCCTCTACGGCCAGACGGGCGTCGGCGGCCTCGTCAACCTCGTCAGCCGCCGTCCGAGCGCCGTGGCCTCCGGCGAGGTGCGGCTGGAGGCCGGTTCCTACGGCCTCGTGCAGACCGCCTTCGACAGCACGGGGCCGCTGACCGAGGACGGGCAGTTCCTCTACCGCCTGACCGGGATCGCCCGGAAGGCGGAGAGTCAGTTCGACTTCACGCAGGAGGAGCGGATCGCGATCGCGCCCGCCTTCACCTGGCGGCCGGACGGCAACACCACCCTCACCGTCCTCTCCTCCTACCAGTACGATCCGGAGGGCGGGTTCTACAACTTCGCCCCGGCCTCCGGCACGGTGCTCGCCAACCCCCGCGGCCGCCTGCCCCGGAGCTTCTTCGGCGGCGATCCCAACTACGACCGGTTCACCCGCAGCCAGGCCTCGGTCGGCTACCAGCTGGAGCACCGGATCAGCGACACCTGGACCGTGCGCCAGAACGTCCGGTACTCCCACATCGACGCGGAAGTGAACGTCCTCTCCGTGCAAGCCGCCCCCAACGCGGCCGGCGTCTCCGCCCGCGCGCAGAGCTTCATCTCGGATCACGCCAACTCGATCGCGCTCGACAACCAGGCCCAGGCGAGCTTCGTCACCGGCCCGCTGCGCCACACCGCCCTGTTCGGCATCGACTGGCAGCGCACCTCCGCCCGCGCGCGGGTGCTGAGCACCGCGGCGGGCGTGCCCTCGCTCAACCTCTTCAGCCCCACCTACTTCCAGGCCATCGCGCCCCTCAACGCCGGGCCGGCCAGCCTGACGAACCAGGAAACGGACCAGCTCGGCTTCTACGCGCAGGACCAAGTCGCGATCGACCGCTTCCGCTTCAACCTCGGCGTGCGCTACGACCGCGCGACCACCGGCACGACCACCCACCTCGCCAGCGGCGCCAACGCCGCCCAGCGCTCCCAGTTCGACGACGAGGTGACCTGGCGCGCGGGGGGCCTCTACCTCTTCGACAACGGGCTGGCGCCCTACGCCAGCTACTCCACCTCCTTCCTGCCGAATTCCGGCACCTCCGCGCCGCAGCGGGGCACCCAGCCCTTCGCCCCCACCACGGGCGAGCAGTACGAGGTCGGCCTGAAGTACCAGCCGCCGGGGATGACGAGCTTCGTGCAGGCCGCGGCCTTTCACATTCGCCAGGAGGACGTGCTGACGCGCGACCCGACCTACACCACCTTCAGCCTGCCGCTCGGCGAGATCCGCTCCCGCGGGATCGAGCTGGAGGGCCGCGCGACGATCAACGAGAACCTCGACCTCATCGGCACCTACACCTACATCGACGCCCAGATCACCCGGTCCACCACCCCCGGGGAGCAGGGGCAGCGCGTGCCGCAGGTGCCGAACCACATCGCCAGCGGCTGGGGCGACTACCGCTTCCGCGAGGGCCCGCTGCGCGGCCTTCAGCTCGGCGGCGGCGCGCGCTACATCGGCTCGACCTACGGCAACAACGCCAACACCTTCAAGGTTCCCGACGTGCTGCTCTTCGACGCCGCCATCCGCTACGACGTGGGGGCGCGGTACGAGCGGGCCCGCGGCCTGGAACTGGCCCTGAACGTCCAGAACGTCGCCGACCGCGACTTCGTCGCGAGCTGCTCCTCGGTCACGGCCTGCTTCTACGGCACCGGGCGGCTGGTCCTCGGCTCCGTCCGCGTGCGCTGGTGACGGTGGAGGGGCCGCCCGTCGCGCTGCCGCGCACGGCGTGGTGGGACCTCTGCGCCGGCGGCGACCCGGGGCGCGCGCATCGCCTCCTCCTCGGCTGGCCCGAGGCCCCGCCGCCGCCGGGCGGCTACCCCGTCCTCTTCCTCCTCGACGGCAACGCCACCTTCGCCACCGCGCTGGACGCCTACCGCGCGGCCACGGCGCGACCGGAATCGCCCGCGCTCGCCCCGGCCCTGATCGTCGGGCTCGGGCATCCGGGCGCGGCGCCCTTCGACCGCGCCGCCCGGGTGCGCGACTACACCCCCGCCGCGCCGGACGGACCGCCCGGCAGCGGCGGGGCCGACGCCTTCCTCGACTTCCTGGAGGGGGAGGCGATCCCCTCGGTCGCGTCGCGCCTGCCCGTGAACCGGGACTGGCTGGCCCTGTTCGGCCACTCGGTCGGCGGGCTGCTGGCGGTGCACGCGCTGCTCGCGCGGCCCCTCCTGTTCCGCCGCATCGCGGCGGCCAGTCCCTCCCTCTGGTGGGGCGGGGGCGCGACCCTCGCCGCGGCGGCCGCGATGGCGCCGGCGCCGCCCGGCCGGGGCGCCCTCGTCACCGCGGGCGCGCTGGAGGGGCTCGACCTCGGCGGCCCCCGCGGCGCCCTGCGCGCGGCGCGCCGCACCCCCGGCAACGCCCGCGACCTCGTCGGGCACCTCGTGGCCGCGGGGGTGCCGGCCGACTACGTGGAGTTCGCCGGCGAGGACCACGGCTCCGTCCGCCCCGCCGCCATCGCCCGCGCCGTCCGCGCCGTCCTGCCAACCCCCACGCCAACCCCCCTGCCAACCTCCGGGGAGACCCCATGAACCGACGCGCCCTCCTGGCCGCCCTGCCCCTCCTGGCCGCGCCGCGCCTGACCCGCGCGCAGGGGGCGGTGCGGATGACGGATCTGCTCGGCCGTCCGGTCGCGCTGCCCCGGCCGGCGCGCCGGATCGTCCTCACCCAGGCGCGTCACGTCCTCGCCCTCTCGCTGCTCCATCCCGATCCCGTCTCCCTCCTCGCGGGATGGGGGGACGACCTGCGGCGGATGAACCCGCCCGACTACGCCGCCGTGCGCGCCCGCTTCCCCGCCGCCGATGCCGTGCCTCTGGTGGGACGCGGCCAGGGGCAGGGCCCGTCGCTGGAGGCGATCGTCGCGGCGCGGCCCGATCTCGTGGTCCTCAGCCGCGGCACGCTGGCCGTGGCGGGCGCCGGGCTGCCCGACCAGCTCGCCGCCCTCGGCGTGCCGAGCGTCGTGGTGGACTTCTTCGCCGATCCGGTGCGCGACACGCGGCGCAGCATGGCCATCCTCGGCGCGGCCATCGGGGCGGAGGAGCGGGCGGCCGCCTTCGAGGCCTTCTACGCGGGCCGGCTGGAGCGGGTCGCCGCGCGCCTGGCGGGGGTGGAGGCCCTGCCGCGCGTGATGGTGCACGCCCATGCCGGCGGCACGCCCTGCTGCGCCTCCCCCGGGCGCGGCGCCTTCGACTCGATGATCCGCCTCGCCGGCGGCCGCAACATTGGGGCGGAGATCCTGCCGGGCAATGTGGGCGACCTCGCCCTGGAATACGTGCTCACGCAGAACCCCGACGTCTACGTCGCCACCGGCGGCCCCTATGGCGGGCGCGGCGGGATCCGCCTGGGCCCGGGCGCCGAGGCCGGCGCCGCGTTGCAGGACCTGGCGGAGGTCATCGGCCGCAGCCGGCTGGACACCCTGCCGGCGATCCGGAACGGCCAGGCCCACGCGATCTGGCACGGCTTCAACGACACCCCCGCCCATGTCGTGATGATCGAGGCCCTGGCCCGCTGGTTCCACCCCGGGCGCTGCGCCGACCTGGACCCGGCCGCGACGCTGGCGGAGCTGAACGGCCGCTTCCTCTCCATCCCGATGGAGGGCGCCTACTGGGTGGACCTGCCAGCCGGCCCGGCGCGCTGACCGCCCGGCGGCGGGACGCCCCGGGGCTGCCCGCGCCGGACGCCCCGTCGGATGCCCCCATCAGACGCCCCCATCAGATGCCCCCGTCGGACGCCCCCGTCAGACGCCGAGATGCTCCCGCACGAGGTCGGGGTCCGCCAGCACCGCCCGGCCCGGCCCGTCGAAGACGATCCCCCGCTCCGCCAGCACCACGGCGCGCGGGCAGAGGCGCAGGGCGAGGGGGATGTTCTGCTCCACCAGCAGCACCGTCAGGCCCTCGGCGGCGAGGCGGCCGACATGGCCGACGATGATCTCCTCGGCCAGGAGGGGGGCGAGGCCCTCGCTCGGCTCGTCCAGCACGAGGAGGCGCGGCTGGGTGAGGAGTGCGCGGCCGATCGCGAGGAGCTGGCGCTCGCCGCCGCTGAGGGCGCCGCTGGCGGCGGCCTGCCGCGCGGCGAGGGGCGGGAAGGTCTCGAGGACGCGCTCCATCGTCCAGGCGCCGGGACGGTTGCGCAGGGTGGCGAGGCGGAGGTTCTCCGCCACGGTCAGGTTCGGGAAGAGGCCGCGGCCCTGCGGCACCAGCGCGGCGCCGAGGCGCGCGATGCGGTGGGTGGGCCAGCCCGCGACGTCCTGCCCCATCAGCTCTACGGCGCCGCCGACGCGGGGACCGAGGTTGAAGAGGGCGTTCACCAGCGTCGTCTTGCCCGCGCCGTTGCGGCCGAGGACGGCCACCGCCTCGCCCGGCGCCACGTCGAGCGCGATGCCGCGCAGCACCTCCACCGGGCCGTGATGCGCGGAGAGGTCGCGGAGGGAGAGGATCGGCGCGGCGCTCATCGGTCGAAGGAGGGGGCGGCCAGGGGATCGGCCAAGGGATTGGCCTGAGGATCGGCCAGGGGATCGGCCAGGGGATCGGCCAGCGTGCCGAGGTAGGCGGCGCGCACGGCGGGGTCGGCCCGCACCGCGTCCGGCGTGCCGCAGCGGATCAGCCGGCCGAGGTTCAGCACGGCGACGCGGTCGCAGGTGCCGAACACCACGTCCACGTCGTGGGCGACGAGCACGACGGCGGCGCGGGGGGCGTGGCGGCGCACGAGGCCCAGCAGCCGCTCCGCCTCGCCGCGGGCCAGGCCGGCGGTCGGCTCGTCCAGCAGCAGCAGGCGAGGTTCGAGGGCGAGGGCGACGAGGGCGTCCACCACGCGCTGCTCGCCGTAGGACAGGCCGGCCATGCGCGCGTCGCCGCGCCGGGCGAGGCCGCTCTCGGCCAGCAGGCGGTCGGCCCGCGCGTCCGCCGCCTCCCGCGCGCGGTGGGCCCCGATCCAGCGCAGCCCGCTGCCGGCCCGCTGCCGCGCGGCGAGGGCGATGTTCTCGCGCACTGTCAGCCCGGGGAAGACGAGGGCCTTCTGGAAGGTCCGCACCAGCCCGCGCGCGGCGCGGGCGGCGGGCGGGAGGCGGTCGATCGCCTCCCCCGCGAGGCGCACCGTGCCCGCATCCGGGCGGAGGAAGCCGGTGACCACGTTGAACAGCGTTGTCTTGCCGGCGCCGTTCGGGCCGATGAGGCCGAGCGTCTCGCCCTCCCCCACGTCGAAGGTGATGCCGTC
>Ga0325400_1005439_pt1 | contig 11992 bp, 5 predicted proteins | sample PopdelMetagenome_2_FD_205662 | JGI IMG/M metagenome (GOLD analysis project Ga0325400, IMG submission 205662) | Populus deltoides microbial communities from Bellville, Georgia, United States - Xylem-PdKOR-R1 | ecosystem: Host-associated > Plants > Phyllosphere > Stem > Wood/Secondary xylem...
CGATTATTGTTCTGTGGAAATTTTGTTTTCACATTGCAAGTAATAGATAGCCTGCGTGTGTGGTGCTGAAAATTTCTAGTGGGTTTTGAATAAAAAACAGATTCTAATGTATAAATATAAAACACAAGTCATAATACGAAAAATCATATTCTTGGAGATAAGATGGGCTATCAATGATGTGTACGTAGTGGAGGGATTGTGTCGGGGAAGTTGTTTTTTTGCTGTGAAGCACGGAAAGGGACTTTAGAAGAAAGGATGGGCTTTGGATTAGTGCCTGTTTTACTTCATAAGTCTTTGATATGGGTTTGGATCTTTCCTTGGATGGTGCGCTGGGCTTTGGAGAAAAGTTTCTTGGTTAGGCTTGGAATTCATGAACTCTTATAAAATAATTCTCTTCTGAGGATAAGAAACTCTTGATGTCTGATTTAGTAAACCAAAGTAGGAAATGGTCCTATGTTGATAATAAAAAAATAAAAATAAAAAAATCTTGGTTTAGACCTGGATCTTTTCTTAGATGGTGCGCTAGGCTTTATAGAATTGTTTCTTGGTTAGGCTTGGGATTCATGAACTCTTTCAAAATAAATCTCTTATTAGGATAAAAGATACCTTGATGTTTGAGTTAGTGAACTGAAGTAGGAAAATGATGCATAACAAAGGGAAGAAAGAGTGTGTGTTGTGATTGTTACGTGTAATACTGTATCGTAATCTATATTTTATTACATAATGACTTGAGATATTTACACACTTTAGGTGAAATGAATTTGCATCTGGAGAATGGAATTGCAGACATGCCATGTAAGATTAGTTATGGGTAACAATTACTTTTACCGCGGAGGTAACCTATGCAATGAGCTATTGGTATAGATATCGTATTGGACAAGGTAGGTGTTGTACTAGCTATTGGCGAGAAAAATAGGTGCTCACACTGATAATTTATAAAGCAAGTGCCCAATAAACCAGTATGTGGTTTGGACGGTGCTAACATGACCGTACCAATATTTTTTTCTCTTCCTTGTTGTGTTTGATTGGGCTGTATTTGAAAAAGATTGGGCTATTTCTCTCTCTTTCTTTCCCATTCCTTTCTTCTCTCTCTGGTTAGGCCTTCACTAGGCTCGGTTGGGTTGAAATTCAAAATTGAATTAAAGAGTTATTGGAGAATTAGGAACTAGATTAAAAATGAGGAAAAAAAGTGTTAGACATGTTTCACTTATATGCCATAGTGTGAGGAATCCTGTTGTATTGAGGTGATGCGTGAAGCATGCTTTAAGATCTAAAAACGATATTCCTTGATGTTATTTAAGTCATCTTAGTGGGATCTTTTTGGTGGCGTGATGCGTGTATATAAAAGAGCCACAATGACATTCTAATAGCTTGTTCTTTCTTTATTTCTTTTCATTTTTTCCTTCTCATCTCCTCAGTTTCTGTGTGTAATTTCTTTTGTTTTTCTCTGCTCGATTCAACTTTATTCTCCTGTATGTGTTTTGATGTGTTGGCCTTGGCAAGGCCAAGAGAGGGCTCGATTGGACCTCATTTTTGTGGTCTCGTTAGGGATTGTTTTTCTTATCTCCTTCTCTCATCTTTCTTATTGGGTTAGGTTAGGCCAGCCAAAGCTCATTTAAGTTTGACTTTTACCATTCTTCTTCAAGTTAGGTTGGATTAGCCTTTAGCTTGATCGGGCTTGACCATTTCCTTTCTTCTTTGGGTTAGGTTGGGCAATCCTTGGGCACAATTAGGTTAGACCTTTCCCCTTCATCTTCATACTAGGTTGGGCCAGCTTTAAGCTCAGTTAAGCTCAAACCTTCCTTTTTTTCGGGTTAGGTTGGGCTAGCCTTTAGCTTGGTTTAACTTGAACCTTCCTTTTCTTCTTTCGGGTAGGTTGGGGAATCCTTGAGCTTGACCTTTCCCTTTTTTTTTTGGGCAAGGCTGGCTTAATCTCAGACTCACTTGGGCTTGTCACAGGGGACATCTAGGCTATCTAAGTATTAAAAAGGGTTAAAATAGAATAAAAGAAGTCACAACTTAAACTTTTGGTCTTTTTGTTCTTTTTTCATAAGTTATTTATTGTTGTTGCTACTACTATTGTTGTTATTCGTTGATAGTAACATTAATGTTATGATGTGGACATATAAATAACCCTTGAACTCTTAAATAAAATAAAAATAATCCAAGAAAGCTAAAATTAGATTGATAGAAAACCTAACCTAATGACTACATGAAGCAAGAAACCAATGTTACTTAATATAAAACCCTAACCCTTTGATTATAACGAATAAAGAACTAGAAGTATAAGGAAAAACACCACAAAAACAATTAATCTTTGATAAGTCTTAAAGAGGTTGATGAAGAACCAAGAGTATGAGTAATCTCACATACAAACAATATTATTTTTGAATAAAATAAGTCTAAAAAAATTAAATACAAGTTAAATAACCCTATCCATACTACGTAAAAATTCCTAAACAAGAATGGGAAAATAAAAAAAATTCTAAATAAAATAGAAAAAATAATCCTAAACCAACTAGGAAAATAATGTAATTCATGTATAGTAGCTTCTGGATTTTGTCGTAAAGCTTTTCTGGTGTTTGATTGCTATAAAATTTTAACCATATAGGAAATAATGCCTTTAAAATCTTTTGAAAAAATTCCAGTCTAATCCAACAGTAATTTGTTTATAATATTTCTGACTCTGGCGTCAATAAATATTATGGCTGATGTTTTTTACTATGGTGTTAATAAAAATCAAAGTTGATATTTCTGACTTTAACGTCAGTGAATACCAGGATTATTGATACTCGTCACAAATCTACTTACCTCGAACACTTTTAAATTAAGTTTTTAAAATAGTTATTTGACTCACGAGAATGATAGAACTGGGTTTTGGACCCTTTAAAAAAATGACTTTTTGGTGTTTTATATGTAATCCCAATCGGCCATTTTATTTGGGCCAAACTTTTAACATGCTTGATAAACTTGTTATCAAGCCTAAAAAATGGATGTAAAATAAATACATTTTTTCAATGCTAAAAACACAAAATGATTTCTTTGTTTTGTTGTTTTTTTTTTTCTTATGCTAATCTTGGTATTTTTTATGCTAAATTATACATAGTGATGTTTTTTTTTAGCTTGGCCATATGCAATTTATAAAGAAAAAACAATTTTATAGGGTTTTTATTTTTTTTTATTTTTTATGTTATTTGTCTTAACAAATGCAAAAAATTAAAAATCATGCAACACACATACTTCACTAATCCACTTACACACACTATAACTACATTTATTACATGTAATCAAAACACACAAAATCATCCAAAATTTGCAGAACCTTCTGAATAATATCCAAACAAGGTCATAAGCTATAGGGATGCATTGAACATGAGGGAGTAATGGCGGTGCGTGAGTTCCACACACCACCATCACTATAGGCGTTTGGCTTCATATGCTGTTGTCGATTGAGAAAGTTGGTGGATCTGAAGTGACTTTCCCCTTTTTTCTTTTCCTGTCAACGATGAGTATTACTGTTACCTGCAAAAGAAAGAAATCAACACACAAGAAAATTATTATTATTTTTTTCAGATCTGCTTCTATTTTCTTCCTCACAGGTTTATTTTTTTGGTTTCGTCTCTCTCTCTACTAGTTTATGTAGTGGTTAATTTACCAATAAAAATATTTTATCGTTGTGTCTATTTATATTTGTTAAAATTCTAGTAGTATAGATATAAACAAAAAGTGTAATAATTGAGATGGGTTAATTATGAGGTTAAGGCTTGAAACAAAAAATGTATTTGAGTTTTAAATCGTAGAGTATCTACTTTGGCTGTCATATCATTATAAGAACTCATTCTTAAAAAATAGCATTACTCCTTTTTTTTTTATAATAATTTCTCTTATATTCTTTCCTTGTATTATTTCTTGATTTTATTAATCCAACAATAGGATAACCCTTTTAACCTACCCCCGTAGATCTCAACCGTTACATTAACCTTGTGTTTTAGCATGCTCTTACATACATTCCTTGTCCTCTTGCCATTTCCTTTGTTTTGTTGGAATATCTTAAGCATCTCTTTTATTTTCTCTGAACCCTCCACACCACCCTCTCTCTCTTTCTGGAATACATGTTTTTTTACTTTTGGTGCCTCCATTGCTACATTGGTCCTTCCTTCTTGATAATGGTAGCCATAATGGAGTTATTTTGATTTTAATTTATACACATGAATAGTTGACCCAGTTGATGGTTTTAATATATCGGGTGCTTCAATATAGGAAATGTTGGTACCACCATGGCTTGAATCATTATTGTCGGTTGCATTCTTCACCATTTGCCCCAGGCATAGAGAAGCCCCACGTAGCGAATGCAACATGTTCTGCCTTGATTGCAACACCAATTCCTTTTGCTTCTATTGCCGATCAACTCAGCACAAAGATCATCCTGTTATTTAAGTAATTCATCTTTTATGTTTCAGCGAGTCATTATTGTTTCCATTCTCATCGCATGAAGGCAACATCTCTGAAAAATATATATGTGGGGATATGTGAAAACAGATCAGAAGGTCATCGTATCATGATGTTGTTAGGGTTGCTGAGATTCAAAAGGTTTTGGACATTAGTGGTGTTCAAACTTACGTTATAAACAGTGCTAGAGTTCTTTTCCTTAATGAGAGACCATAACCTAAGAGTAGCACTAGTAAAGGAGTCTCTCATTTATGTGAAATTTATGGGAGAAGTCTTCAAGATCCCTTTCGTTTCTGTTCTTTGGGATGTAAGGTTAATTAATTTCTTCTCATTTCTCTCATCAGATTTCTACCGACCCTTTCCTTACAAAACTTTCCCACATTGTCATTTAAAACTAGGACAATTGTTGTTATACCAAAAAGCTGCATCTCTTGTTTGATTTCTACCCCTCTGCGCACCAAATTATTATCACATAATATTACCTTGTAGTTTTCAATTAGTGACATTGTGGTTGTACTAAGATTTGAGAAGTGTGTTTGGTAATAAGCAACTCAATGTATTTTTTTAGAAATACTTATTTATCTTTTTATTTTTAACATCAGTCTATTAAAATTATTTAAAAAACCTTCTAAAAAATATTAATTTAATGTTTTTAAGTAAGAAAACAATTTAAAAAACATCTTAAAAAACAAAAGTTATGCTGCGATCATAATCAGAGCTAGCTAGATTAATTTGTAAAGTTTCCTGTTCCTGATGGACTTGTTATTTTGCTTGGATAATGTTTTAGACAAAAGTTAACTTGGTATTTAATCCAGCTTGTAGGAATAAAGAACAATGGAGATACCAACTTTAACTTAAGCACCAAGAACTAGGAGATTAGAGATGGAATGGCAAGAAGATTGCCATTAAAGAAAGAAGAAGAATTGCGTGAAGGAAGCCAGCAAGACATGTACAAAAGCACGCCAATTCCACCATATTCTACTTCAAGAAGGAGAAAAGGCATCTCCCATAGGGCACCTTTAGGACCCTAATCATTAATTAGCATGCTTAAAAACTCTTTTATATCCAGCTCATTCTTCACAAGTAGGCAGCATATGGGCCGGGGAAAGATAAGATTTGATAAACAAATTAGAGTAATTATGGATTTCAAAGTTTTAACAAAGAAAAATAATTGTAGTTTACAATTAAGCGGGTGGGGGGCTCAGTAATAATGGTAGCAATAATGTTCGGTGACATGCAATGGTGTAAATGTTATGTCCACACATGAACGGTTTTTATATAAAGAAAACCCACAGCTCAACTTTTTTAATTACAAGCTCATGAAAGGTACGTAAGAACACACGTACGATGCTAGACGAAACTCTTTCTTTGAAAAAAATACATTCCTTTGTAGAGTTTACCCCCCGGCCCCAATATTTGTCCAAATTGGAGGTCAATTGATCATGTACATTTTGACATTTAAAGCTTCCAAGCCAAAACCATAATCAAGTGAAAGAATTTAACATAAATATTGCTGAATTTAACACAAAAAGATTGGAAAGAGGGTGTGTTAAACTATTGAAGTAATAAAAGAGTATTTATTGTAATTCATTCCTTTTTGTACACATGCACCTCCTTTACCTTTTTAACTGTTATCATCTATTAAATTTTGTAACGAAGAGTTCAATTAAAAAGGCATGATTGTTTTTTATTTTTTGGATCCGAACTTTGAGATGAGTATTTTGAAAATTTTATTAATTTTTTTAATATACTGGCTGATATGAGAGATTTGTTTTTTTTAAATTATTAAAAAAATAGATTTAGTATTAATTAATATGTAAATTGATTTTAATATTCTTCAAAATAAAATAATAAAAAATTACTAAGTTTTTTAAATTGGAATTTTCAACAAGAGTATTGTCATTCAAGTCACTATTCCATAACTAAACTAAATGATTTAGTGTATGTTGGAGTTGATATTTTCTTTTCTTTTAAATAAAGAAGCGATGATCTTCCTTTAAATATATCACTACATATTGGTCAATTTCTTTACTTAACTTCAATGATTTTAACGATTGTAAAGAGTTTTATATTGATCAATTTTAACTTCAATTTTAATTTTTAAAGAAAGAACGATATCATTTTTATGATATTTTTTCTTAAAAAAAGTTATATTTATTATATGTTTTTTTATTAATTTATCTTTGTGATTTGCCATTAATTATTCTGGTTATTTTTAGCTTATTTTTAATTTTTATAAATAATCATTTTGTGGAAACTTTGATGTTAATCCCTAAAAATAAAAAACTCATTAATTTAGTTATTTGTAAAAATCAAATCTTGACATTAGCCCCTTTTAAAAAGAGACTTATTATTTTGGTTATTCAGGAAAAAAATTTGTCATTAGTTCCCTAAAAAGAAGACTTGTCTTTTATAGGATTTTACATCGATCCTTATAAAAAGCATAGTTATAAAACCCAACTCGGTAGTAAAATGACTGGCTCATAGATCTAGTGGGTCAATCTGAATAAAAAACCAAGGCACATGTTAATATGGTTGTTTTGACATAAAATATCACCTTAACATATATGCTAGCATAATTAACAAGAAATATCACATTAACATATATACTAACATAATTAATTAGCATCAATAGATTAGAAGGTGCATTTGTCTTCAAATAAACAAACCTTTAATATAATTTAAAGATATTAAAAATAAAAATAATAAAATAACAAGTTGTTCTAGAGATAAATAATTTAATTTAATAGATATAAGGTAATAACATTCAAACTCCAGTTTGCATTAGAATTCATAAATCAATATCCTAACTTTATTTTGCATTAGAATCCAAAAATCAACATCCTCAACTGCATAAGAAAAACAAAAGATTTTAGAACATGTTGAACACTAACACTAGTAGAATTAAAAAAAAAAAGAATGGCAAAGTACAAGACCTCATTGGAATGACCGCACTTTTTCTAACACAACAACATCTTTACTTTGGTTAAATATAAGCATTAAGTTCTTCAGTGCCATAGGAGCAAAATTTGAATTAAATGCCAATGGAATTGAGCCAACCTCATTAATGCCTATTGAAACATCATTATGCTCCTGTGTATCTTCATTATCACAGTCATTCTCAATCTCGTTTATATTTATGAAATCTACAATTGAAACATAATTAACCAATAAACATTACATATTAAACAATAATTTATTTTCAAACAAAGTTATAACTAAAGGATCAAATCTTATATTACATTTATTTAAAATATCTTGAATAGTTATGGTTGATAAATCACAATGAAAGATTTCTACTTCTTTAGTTGTTAAAGATGATGGATTATCTTCTACTACCAAATTTTCAGTATCAGAAAATGCCTCAAAATTAATTAGATCATAAGTCCGTCATTTCCAATAATTTCTACAAAATCAAAGTTAAGGTACAAAATATTAGTATTAATGATGCTACTTAATAATATAAATAACTTTTTAAGAATTAGAGAAAAGAAAATACCTTTTTTAATCTCAAATTATAGTGGACATAAACTAGGTCATTAAGTCCGTGATGCTCCAATCGATTTCTCTTCTTAGAGTGGACGTGCTAAAAAAATACTCCAATTCCTCTTGCATCCCGAAGAACTACAAGTTTGACTTAAAGCTCATATAGCTAGCTTTTGGAGATTTGGAGCACAAGTTCCATACAACACCCATCATTCATCTATATACAAAATTCATATATAAGATTATGTCAAGATAATATTTTAAGATTACTTTGAATATGAAAATAATAATATACTTGGAGGTAAAAGGGTGCGATCATTTCTCGCAGACACTCTACCAAAGTCATGTTCTGCATTCCTAAACAACTTCATTTCACTTGTAAGCTTGCTTAACAGTATTACATTTCCATTTGCATACTTCTTAACAACATCTAGAGGTCCGGAAATAATGTTTGTATATCTATCCATTAGATTGACATCATATTGACATTGAAGATTCAACCAAAATCTCGTTGCATAAAGCTTCCTATACAATTATCCATCCCATCTATTGTTAATGATGTCTAGGAAAGGTTGCACCTTAGATTGACATCATATTGAAATTGAGCATTTAACCAAAATCCTGCTGTATAAAGCTTCTTCTACAATTGTCTATCCTATCTATTGTTAATGATGTCCAGGAAAGGTTGCACCTTAGTCTTGTTCTTTTGAAATCTCCTTAACATTTCTTCATCTACACAATGGATAGCCTCATATAAATATCTCATAACAGGTCCATCATCACTATCAACAATTCGTAGAACTTGAACTAATGGTTCGGTCATTCGTATAATTGATGCGCATTCTTCCCAAAATATAGAGTTCAACACACTATCAACAAACTTTTTTCATAATCTTACATATTAATTTCATTAATTTACAAAGCATTTAGTGCACAAAGATAAATTGAGAGTTATGGTGAGATCTAGAGAATGGGTCTCCTTTGCTAATGCTAAAGATAGCAAATGAGCTTTAGCATTTTGGGAAGAATGTGCATCAAATGCAATGGATAACAATGATTATAAATATACTTTGTAATACTATAAGCATGATCAACAACAGAACAAACCAACTATATAACTTACCAACATCTTGGAGTATGAGGTTGAGGCAATGAGCAACACAAAGAGACCAAAATATTGAAGGAAATTCTTCCACCAATAACTTGCTAGCAGATACATAATTAGAAACATTATAAGTCACCATATGCATGATATTTTCAGGCCCAATAAATAAAACAGCCTCTTTAAACAACTTATACAACAACATAACAGTCTTTAAGGCCTCTGATGCATCTACTATTTTTTTTAAATAGTTCCTTTAGGACAATATAATAAGAAATTAATTAAAGTTCTCCTCTTATGATCTATCCATCCATCAGCAATCAATGTGCAACCAGTTTTCTTCCAAGTTTCTCAATAACTCTCAACAAAAATCTTCACTTCATCAATCACCTTTGCTAGGTAATAACCACGAAGAGCATGAAAAATTGATCTTTTATAACTAGGAACCATGACTGTTATACCATTTATAGCATGGTGATAGTAAATAGAGTTAGCAGCATTGAATGATACATATGCATCAATCATCCATTTTGTTATAGCAAGATCGCATCGTTTAATAACTTCTTTATTTTTCCAATAACTTTGGAGAGACTTTTGAGCACCATGAGTTAATCTTGAAATAAAATATGACCCTAACGTTGCATTTTCTTTATGTTTTCAAGAACTTATAGTCGATTGTTTAACAGTACTAGTGATTTTACTCTTTCCTTTATTGGCAACCTTCGGTTGTAACATTTGCTTCTTACCATCGACTTCAGCATCGTCATCATCATTATCATCGTCATTACCTTTACAATCATCTTCTAATTGTTTAATCATCCTCTCTTCATGCTCTCTTTGTTTAGCATTATATGAATTGAAATTTGCTTTCATTTCTCTAGCTTTTTTTTTCCTGTTCAACATTCCCCTGAAGATTTAAAAGCATTTAATGACAAACATCCGGAGGACATTTGCGGCATTGTTCAACTTCTTCTTTAGTTTCAGCCAAATGTTGCTTGAATCAATTAATGCCTCCACTCGTAAAAACTTTAGCATAATATAAACATACTAATTTGTTTTTCTTACATTCCACACTAAGTTCAGGAGCTTCTCTACAATGATCCCATGCCAAATCTGTTTTTCCTCTTATACCATTTGATATTGATATGGAAATTGAAGGTTTGGATGAATAAGTAGTTGAAGGATCACTATTTGAAGTGTTATCATGTTGAGAAGATATTTTAAGGACTTGTAATAAACCAAATCAAACACTACTTAAAAGATATTTAGTTTATCTTATTAAAATAGCAAAAAAGAGTTTGATCTTATAAAGAGGAATTTATCATAACAGATAATCAATATGAGAATGATGGGTTTTAAATCCTGTGCGTACACAAATATGCTCTACTGGGTAGACCTGACCTTCAATCAAATGAATTGTTGTCAAACTGCTCTATCCATTAGAATGTGTAAAACTGCTTTGCCTAAGATATAGTGTGAAAATTTCAGTTACCTAACACCTTAAAACTCTCATACAAAAATTTAATACAATGAATGATCATTTTACAAGTTGCAACACTATGTATGTGTACATCAGTTTGCAATTCAACTTAGTGGTCACAACATAAATAGTAAACTCTCGATTGTTTAAACAACATGAGCAGCAAAATATAAATAAAGATCACAGAAATGTATACTAATTAATGGAAAAACTTCTATTCAATTAAATGCTTACAAGCAACCTCTTCCACAATGAGTAGATTCTCAATTGTTTGACAAATATAAGAAACAAAATATAAATAATTTTCCTAAATTTAAACAACTCAAAAGTTGTTCCGTGAATTCACAAAACCAAGTTTAAAAACCAATGCAACACATTGGAATCCTAATCTTCACCGGTCAAAAAGGTTGTACTTCAATAACCACCAATCATTTCCTTCTATGATTAATGACTCTCACCATAACTAGTTAACTATCTATTTGCTATAATAACCCACAATTTTCCTATCTATTGCTCCATGGGGAGTCTTGAAAATTGTTGGGGCAAGAAAGATTTAAATGACTTGAACTAGATAACATTTAAAATTAAAGAATACATGGTTCTTATCTTGGCTTGAAAATTTAGAAAAGCAATGGCTTCATCTATTTGGATTACGTTCCTGAGATACTAGATCTCTTGGTTTTCAAACTTCAAAGAAATTAGGGTAGAACACATTGTTCTTTTCTTTTGCTGTTAGTAAAGTTAATATATATATATGCTGGGTCTCACCTGGGTTGCTCGGATCATTGGTTGACCCGCCGGGTCAAACAGGTTTTGCTATGTTTTTGCATTTGCCAGTCTTTCGCCTTACCTGGAACAGTCCAGCCACCGGGTTTACCGGGTCCCGGTTCGACCTGCCAAGCCAGTCCGGGTTTAATAACTATGATAAAAAAGAGACTTGTCATCTCAGTTGTATATAAAGTGGGTATCGGACCTATGAGGATGGTAACATTTAAATTGGGCTTTGACCCATTTAATGCAGTTAGTTTCTAAAACAGGCTCGAAAGTCGTCATTCTTATTTAATGAGCTCTGATGAGATCATGTTGACCTGACCCAAATTATATATAATATCCATATAAAACAAATTACATTACTAAATTAAATAATTTTTATTTATTTATTTTTTCTATTATTATTATTATTTTATAAAGATACAATTACCAACAATATCTGATTCACACCACAAATATTAATAGACAAGAATTATTGACATAAACAGGGTTAAACGCAGAAACAATAAAAATATTCATCACTTTTCTTTTTGGTTTGAAATTGATATTGGGGTAAAAATGTCATAAAAATGGCTGTAAAGGTTATAGATCTCCTAGGAAGAAAAGATCTACTGGTGGTGTGGGAAAAATCTAGAGACCAATTATAGTGATGGGTCAGATGGGTGGAAGGGTTTGTTGTTTTTAAAATGGGCATTGGCTGGGTT
>Ga0325400_1005443_pt1 | contig 11989 bp, 10 predicted proteins | sample PopdelMetagenome_2_FD_205662 | JGI IMG/M metagenome (GOLD analysis project Ga0325400, IMG submission 205662) | Populus deltoides microbial communities from Bellville, Georgia, United States - Xylem-PdKOR-R1 | ecosystem: Host-associated > Plants > Phyllosphere > Stem > Wood/Secondary xylem...
AATTTGACATTATCATCTGGTCTTTTGAATTTGATATGACCAATATCTTTTCTTGATGGTGCTCTGACTGCATTGCAGTAAACTGAATTCGATTGATAGTATATGCTTGATCTAGATCAGTGCTCTTTTAAGTTTTGGAAATTTGCACCTCGTTCAGCTTACTTGGAATTCTGAATGGCTGTCTGAGTTATAGTTTTCAAACTGTACTTGCTGCTACTCGGTAATTTTGCCAAGTTCAAATTTTCAGACTGTACTTGCTGCTCCTCATCAGCTTACCAGGAATTCTGGATGGCTGTGTAGGTTTATTTGAGACTGAACTTGCTGCTAGTTGGTAATTTCACCTGGTTCAAATTTTGATTGGTACACGTAGCTATTGAGATTCCTTATTTGCTGATTTGAACTTGATTTCACAAATTACTTACACTTATTAAAAGAAAATTTCCTGTAAGAATCTACACTGGATCAAGTAGTCTTTATAAGTGAATTATTTTGTGTCATTGTTAAGATGGGAAGATGACTTTTCTAATCTGTTTATTCATGTTCAAATATCATATCCTTGTTATGAAAAAAATAATCAGTTGCTTGCATGCTTGAATAATTAGCAAAAACTTTTTGTGCAAAAATATTATAATAGAAGCATAAACTTACAGGATCCATAAAGGCCCAGCTCCTATAGAAGTCAGTGGAGACTATTTATGTTGTATTAAGGTAGTGAACAGCACCAGCCAGGAATCATTTCCCTTTCACTATTTATCCTATTTACTGTTGGTCACAAAATTGCCTCAATATACCTTTCCTCCTCAAACATTCCACAGATAGCATTGAGCAGAGTCTTATAGGTTCAATCATTATTTAGAACATCATGGGCATGCTGTAAAGTTAACTAAATTTGGTTTCTCCTCATTATGGTTCTTATGGTTGTTATATAAATTGCAGAGAACAAGGAGACATAGCTCGAGCATGGAAGTGCCTTTCTAAAGCTATAAGTGCTGATCCTGATGATATTAGTCTAAGATCCCTTCATGCATTATTTTATGATGAACTTGGAGATCATCAAAGAGCTGCTGAGTCATATGAACAAATTGTTCGAATCTGTCCTGAGGATGTTGAAGCAATAAAGACAGCTGCAAAGGTTTTCTTTCAGCTTTGTTCATAATCCCTTTATTCAATATAATTATGTTTACATGTGCAATTGTAATCTGATTATTTGCTTTGTTTTAATTAGCATAGCAATGTGGCAGCCCTTGATCTCTAGGTCTTTGCAATAAGGTCATTAGATTTAGAGTAGGTTATGAATATTAGCAATCAAGAGGAAAGAACAAATAGCAGCTAGACTATGTTATTGAAAGATTGTTATAACGCTTACTTCCTATCTAATTTTGTTTTTCTTGGTGGTCCACATTGAAGAGACATAATGGATTCTCATAGAATAACTGGAGAAGGAATTAAGAAAGATGTTTCGGTTTCATTACACCAAATTACTTAGATCTGTGTTAATACAAAACCAATCTGAGAGGGTAAAGAAGTTTATCTCATCAGTCTTAATTTGATGTGGTGACCTAGTGAGACTTCACTTTTTCAAGTATAGTTAGGTTTTTAAGTAACATTTTTATGTTTTCTTTTATTTTTTTTCTCGTCTTTGAAAATTACTTTGGTCTATTGATAATTAGGTTTCACGCGACCAAATGCAAACAGGTGTGGTTGTGAGAGCAGCTACTTAATGTAATTTTTTTTTTATGTTTGAGGTTTCATTTGGGATCCTCACCCTTGGTGTAAAATGTTTTCCACAAAAGGACTCGTTACATACACCTTCAGTTCACCATGGCACACAACGAAAATTTTTCTTCACAGAATAATCATTGTAGAGCTGATGACAAATACCCATTAATGGTGCTCTTCAATTATTTTACCAGAAGCCATTGTCAGTTACTGTGTTTTCTTGTCATTTGGCTTAGTTTTTACTTGCACAGTATTTTCCTGGATCGGAAATGTTAAATGTACAAATATTTCCATGTAAAAGGAGTGGCTATGGCTGTTTCCTCTTATTATTTCTGTAGCATTCTCTTTTTCTGGTTCCTCATTTTTTATTTGTCTATTTTCTTTTCCGTGAAAACTTTTTATGACCAGCTTAGCTTGTCTCATTATTTTTTCGAGTCGATTTTTAGGAGTTCATTTCTTTCTTTCTTTCTGTTCAGATGCACCTCAATTGCGGTCAGATTAAACGATGTGTAGGCATTTTGGAAGATTATCTCAAGGGTCATCCATCTGAAGCTGATTTAAGTGTAATCATTTTGCTGGCTGATGTATTCATGGAAATTGATGCGCATAATAATGCTCTTCAGCATATTGAGCATGCTCAGATGATCTACTATTCAGGAAAAGAACTGCCTTTGGAATTAATGATTAAAGCAGGAATCTGCCATGTTTTCCTGGGAAATATTGAGAAGGCAGAGGTTTGTTGCTTTAGAATTTCAAATGTTGAATTCTATCATTACAATCCCAAACCCTTATAATCCATCATCCTCCAACTCTATCACTTCTCAAAGCATCTGATGGCAGATAACGAGATTGTGTCTCATGTCAATCAGTTTGCTAATTTTTACTTTTTAATAAATTGTTTCTTTTTAACCAGCCATTGCATTTATCTGGCTAGGCTCAACAATGGAAACCTAATAAAATCTTCACGCTTTTTGGAATCTAAAATAACAAACATATCTATAAATTGGAAGATTTAGGGTCCATTTGTTTGGCATGATACTTGCTCAAGTTCCAAGAGGATACTGAATTTAAATGCAGTTTACTTGATGAAATTTTCTTGTTAAATCTTTATCAGTCTCTTGTGCTAATTTTCTAAACTTCTGATTTCATTTTTTTTGGTATGTTATTTAAGAATTAGCTGCAAATACAATTTTAAGAATTTGACAATTGAAGCCATTCAAGTATCTGGTTACTTATTTCGATCCTGTTAGAAAGATATAGATGCTTTGGAGGCCTTGATAACTTGTTCTAGTTCTACCACAGAAACTATTTTATTTGCTTAAGTATTTATATTTCTGTATTGTGAAAGACATTCTTACAATCTCTTTCTTTCATACCATATTTTTAATCTTGTCAACCCTAATACGACCATTTTAATCCAGTTGGGTGTGATTGTAGTTCTAATGGTTTGGAGCATATGTATTCTTCTTGCTACTGATTCTCTTCTTGCTACTGATTCCTTTTTCTTAATTTTTAGATTCACTTTAGTGCACTACAACAGGAGAATTTCTCCATTCATCCTGAATTCATTACTAAAGTTGCTGATGCATTTATGAGTACTGAGTGTTTTCACTCTGCGTTGAAGTATTATCATATGCTGGAGTTGAATGTTGGAGCTGACAATGTAAGGGGAACTTCTAAAATTCCTCTATATTTGATTTGCATAGAAAAAATGTGCATTGCGTTCATTTTAATTTAGTTTTATAGACACTTGTGATCATGTTAAGCACAACACATGCTTGCGATGATCTTGGTATCATTTTAAGCACAACATCCGCTTACGATGATCTTGATTAAGAGAGCTTGTTTTGTAACCAAGTGAATGCTCTCGTGATCACATTTAAACAGAAGACATGTGAACTAGTAAATATATTTGCTCTGCCTCTTATACTTTTGAAATGCTATTTTTGTACTGTAAAAGTGTGAACCGTTCAATTACCTGTTTAGAGCCAATCTGATAATAGAACAACCTGCCAGCTTCTTTATGTTATTCATGCAAACTGATAGGAAGTTAACCAAGTTTCCATCAGAGATACAATTTTGGCAAAAAAAAATAAAAAAAAAAAAACAGGAATAAAAGACAGAACTCCTCCCTACATGGCTACACCAATTTGTCATTCTTGTCTTTGTTTGGTCTCATATGTAGTGGAATGTCTATTCCCATCCACAAAATGCTCTGCATGGCTATATTACTGAAAAATTTATGCAAAAATGATGAACTGGCTTCTCTCCTGTTCTTCTCACACTTCTGGTGGTTGTTTTGATAAAGCTTTCAGAATTTTTTATTACTGAGCCAAATGATTGAGAAATAACAAAAGCATCTTTGAACATGCACGTGCACACACACACATTGTATGCAGATTTAATTGTTGATTCACACTCATGTTGATCTTTATATTGCATTTTCTTCTATAGGAGGGCGAAATCCATGTGAAAATTGCTCAGTGTTACTTATCCTTGAATGATCGTGCAAAAGCAATTATGTTCTTCTACAAAGGTAACATCATCTCACAAGAAATACAGATTTTATTTTTGTTGGAATTGTATTTCACCATACGTTTTCTATCTCACCCCTTTTTCTTTTTTTTTCGCCAAAGAGAGCTTTCTGTGGTTGATACAGCTTTGTTGTTTCAGTATGCTGTTTCTCTTGTGCTTCAACTAGGACTTTTCGTGTTGAACTAGGTTGTGTGAACTGATTCATGATGATCTGAATCCATGTTTCAAGACCCCCACTTGATTTTTATTGTTGTGTTATTTTGTTTATTTGGTATTTATATGTGTACAAGGGGAAGAGTTTTTCCTTTCTAGTCATCCATTGTCCAAGTTGTCTGTGAATTATAAATCTACCATGTAAGTAAATGTATAAACGAAGTTTGAAAGGACAAGATTCACTTGCTAGAATGACTGAATTAATTGGCAGGATCAGCTGGTGTAGAAAGAGGGGATATCATGTTCCCTGGAATTGTTTGTTCAAAAACTTCTCATGTCAGATTGATGAGCCATATTAAATGATTCACAGTTTATGTGATTACTTTGACTTTGCAAGAACAACCTATAAAGAATTTTTATTTTTATCTTGGAACCAACTGTAGGAAATTTAGTCATGCTTGCTAGAAGATTCAAAGGCCCTGAAAATGCTATGAGGTGTCCAAATGGTTGAAGTAATATGTAGGAAGATGTTGTAAATGCAGCCCTTAATAATAGGATGATGATTTATTTGATATAATGTATGACTGGTTACGGGGGCCATGTTTTGTTTTTGTTGGTCCAGTCTATTTCTCCTCCCTTGTGCACTCATTCCATGAACATTCTGAATTTAATTGTTTGTCAAACATTTTTATCTCTAAACTTGAGCAGGGTCAAAAAGAATGTGATAGATGTGTTTATGCTCAGTTCATGTTGAGGGATAACATGGGAGTTGTTAAAAGAGGTGATTTTATTCATGAAATCACTCTGGCTCACAAAATGCTACGGAATTATGTCATCTTTGTGGTGTCTTGGTGCTTGTGTACGGTGGAAAAATTCAAGAAATTTCTAAAAACAATATCCACTGATGCATTTGTTGTGGGATAGAGTCATTGTCTTGGCTTTTTCATGGCATTCCTTGTCAGAGGCTTTTAGTTCTTTATCCAAAATTTAGATCAATTGGAGTACACCTAAAATTTTGATATCAGTCAGAAATGGTTTTGTAGTTTTTGGTTTTCTCATTCAGACAATGTCTTGTTCTTCCTACAATTTCTTGACTTTTAACTTTGTCAATAAATTTTCTGTCAAAATAATAAGAGTTAAGCAAATAGAAAATAAGCTGAATGCATTATTAAGGAAATGAAGGCTATATGATTTGAGGATGAACAATAGTTATGGTAATCGGAAAGATTTTGCCTTGTGCAGCATAGGTATGTGAATGCACGTGCTAAAGAGTGAGTTGATTTGTTGATAATAGGGATGAGATATGTTGAAGGTGCACTAAAAATATCATTGATTGAAGTTAAATGGCTTGAACGATGCAACAAAAATGGCCTCTGGACTGGAGGAATGTTAGTTGATATGAGTTTTGGGTCAAGGATTTTGTGCTGATGTTCAATTGGAAGAATTGTCTCCAAACCTTTTGTGATGGCACAGTTTGATGCATTCTTTGGGAGTGGAATTTGCATATATAATATGGATTCAGATATTTGGCCTTTCATTATTTCTCTTTTAAGCTGCACTCTTGGCAGTTAAGCAAGCTTTTTGGCTGATCAATTTCACTCTTCAGCTTTGCCCATGCTTAAAGATAGCATTGATGCCCGAGTGGCTTTGGCGTCGCTCATCCTTGAAGATGCTAAAGAAGATGAGGCTATTTCTTTGCTTTCTCCTCCCAAAGATTTGGGTAACATTGTTTTGATACGTTTTACTCTTCACTTCAAAATAGTTCACTTTTGGGAAAGCACTAATTATCCTTCTTTATCTCATGTTTTATATATGCAGATTCTCTCGATTCTAATTCCTACATGCAAAACCCATGGTGGCTTGATGGGAAAATAAAACTAAAGCTTTGCCACATATATAAAGCCAAAGGGATGCTTGAAGACTTTGTTAATACAATATCACCCTTGGTCCGTGAGTCACTCTATGTAAAAACCCTTCGTCCAAAGGTAATTTTAATGCCATACAATATAAGAAACCTGTAACGTTAACTCTTTGTCCCTCTGACTCCTTCCTTCTAGATGTCTACAAGTCTTCACAGAAGGTCTAATCTATCCGATCTTGGTCTTGATTCACCATCTGCACTAAGATGTTTAAACATATTTTTAATATTTTCTTATCAGTGACAGGGCTGTGGAAGTTGTTTTATCACTATTTTATGCAATACGTGCACTTTCTTGAGAACCTGACTTCATAACTCCTCAAATGTATTTACAACCTGCAAGCCAATGCATTTTAGCATTGGAAGTTAGAATCATTATCTGCATTTATGGGTTCATTAATGGTCTGCACTGGGCTAAAGTAACTGAGAACACATGCAGCCGTACTCATTGAATATGTCCTTGTTTAATTTTCTTTTTAGTTTGTAGACACCATTTTCTCTGCAAGTGTGGACTGATTGATTATTGTTTAACATTAGGTGAAGAAAAGGCTGACAATAAGTGTTCTGCGTGAAAGAATCAGTATTCTGAATGTTCAGGAAAATGATGATGTTTTTGGAGAAGTGAGACCACTGGCTTCTAAATCAGATCTGTGAGTTTTGATTTTGCTATGCGCACACCCCCCCTCCCAAAAAAAAATTCAGCGCATAGTTTGGGTTTCTGTACCACTAATCTTTGTTCAAGTTCGTCATCTTGGCATCCATATTTAGTAGTGTACCTTTTTTTTTGTTTTTTAAAGAGTTGTCTCGACATGTGAGTAAATTTTTCTCATCAGAAGACATGTTTGGAGGCAGCAAGAATATAGTAATTCATCTCCTAGAAGTGACTCATGATGATAAGGGTGTTTTTACAGTATATCCAAAGGATTCTGAAGCCTGAACTTGCTCAAACATTGTTTAGTGGAACAGTTTATATATATATATAAGATTGCTTAGTGGATCGAATAGGTTGGGGAGAATTATGCTATACATAGAAGTGGTGTTGGTCTGAGTTGATGCCTTTTTTATGCTCTCAAGTTGCTAGAATGGTGAACGCACCTTTTTGTTTTTCTTGGTGTGCGTAACAATGTTTGAAGCTCAGTGAACAGTGAATGTTAAACAGAAGCAAGTGATGGTTCATTGGTGTTCAAATCATTCTAGAATGGTCAGATTGCTGTTTTGTTGTAAGGCATTGCTTTGCTTTTGGATTTTATTTATTTTTGGGTCTGTTTGGACTACTGTTATATCATCCTCAGAGTTGTATTCTTTTTATCATGTGCCATTTCTGACAAAGCATGTGGTACTCAGGTAGATAATGATTACAAATTAATGTTAAATGCATGCGCTAGGTTTCATAGCTGGTTTCTCCATTTTTGATAGGTTTATTGTAGGCACTGGTGAGGTTGAGTGAGGGTGGACAGTACAAGGTGAAGCACAGAAATAAGAAACAACATTAGTAAACTCACAAATCAAGATTACATGAAAATCAAAGCAAAAGGTTTGGATCTTGGTGAAAGAGTAGAAACAAAATCTTTCAAATTTAGAAGATAGTGGATGCTGGTAAACATATTGTTTTTTCATGCATGGGGTCAATGATGGGTCTGTGAGATAAATAGGCAGACAATTAAGAAAAAGACCTGTTCAATTGGTTAGATTATCTTATTAGCTTGGGCTTAGGCCAAATGAGGTTAACCATCAGAAGTTAAAAGTACGGAAATTTATTGTTTACTTTCAGATTCGTATTGCTATTTTTAAATTTACACAGCATTTCAGCATTGTTTATTTAATACCTGGACCATAAATAGGGATGGTTGTGTTTGTATTTGCTTTTTCCTTCTTAACATGCCGATGGGAGCAGCTAATTAACCATTCACTGATGGATGCCTGGAACTAGATTGAGAGCTTGCAGAGCAAGAAAGTTGCTTCAAAAGAAGGAAGAACAGAAAGCAGCTGATAAAGCTGCTGGTATTGATTTGCCTAGTGACTATTCAGATGATGAATCTCTGGTAAAGTGCAACTGATTTTTGTATGACTTGCCCAAGCTTAGTTATTCAATTTACCAGCAAGTACTTGTCACTTGGGCCGGATGAGCTGATATATAATTCTCTTTTTGGTGGTTACAGCTAGAAAACAGAGTTTCTCCTCTGCATGATTTTTTAAAGGACGAAGCGCATCATGATCTTATTATAGATGTCTGTATTTTTTTTCCTTTATTTTTATTCATCTATTCCTTATTTTTTATTTTGATTGATTGATTGATTTATTTGCTTGAAACTTATTGAATTTGCACTTGCAGTTTGTTTTAGAAACATTGTTAAGGAATTCCACTCATGCTGAATAAAGTCACCTGTGGATATTCTTTTACTTTCTGATAGTTAGCTCTCTCTTGGTTTGGTTCATAGTTGTGCAAGGCATTGCAATCGTTGCAAAGATATTCTGAAGCTCTGGAGATTATAAATCTCACCCTGAGATTGGTTTCTGATAAACTGCCTGGTGATAGGGAGGACCAACTTCAGTCTCTTTTAGCTCGTAAGTCTGCCCCCCTCCCCCCCCCCCCCAAATCACACAAACACCCCTCCACTTAACTCTTACTAGTTTTTTATTTCTTTCCCCCCCTCTTTTCATTTTCTTTGGTGCCATCATGGAAACCATTCAAGTCTGCTTTTCCATCAAAAAAACAATTCTGCAGGCTTTTGGGATTTAAATGAAGCTGAGTATTTGTTTTTGTTTTCTCAGAAATATCTTTTAACGCCACGGATCCTAAACATGGTTTTGATTATGTAAGATCTGCTATTCAGAAACAGCCGCACAGCATTGCTGCCTGGAACTGTTACTACAAAATAACTTCAAGGTGATTATTATTTTATATCTTAATGTTAATTTCCTCCACTGTGTTTACCATTTGCTTATTTCATATGGAACATGAAACAGGATGCTGGAAAATTTGTGGAATCTGGTATAATAAAGTGGTGATGTACAAATAGATGCGCACTTATTCTTGATTATCTTCACAAATTGCTCTCAAATTCTCACAATACTAGAAAGTTCTTGATTATATAATTTTAGTCTATCAAATCACACATGCAATTTTTAATATATGTAGATTGAAACATATGTCTTGAATCTCCCTAAGCTTGTGCTTACTAGTGCCTCTCTGGCATACTATCTGTGTACTTTGACTGATGTTTACTTATCATCTCACTTGCCAAACAAAAGGAAAAGGTTTGTTTCAGTTTCATTCCTTCTGTTTTTCTTCTTTTTGCTTGTGGAAGTAGGATTTCGTGACCTTAATGTTCACATGGTATTTCACACAGCCTGAAAACACGAAACCCCAAGCTGGAGTATGTTCATTTATACGACCACTTGCATTTTTGTTTACATCTTGTTGTTCTTTCATGGATTTCTTATGATATCATAGATTGGGAAAGAGCCACTCAAAGCATGCCAAATTTCTACGTTACATGCGAAACAAACATAAAAGGTGTGTTCCACCTATAGTCATTTCTGCTCATCAGTTTACCATGCTCAGCCATCATCAAGATGCTGCAAGAGAATACCTAGAAGCTTATAAACTGATGCCAGAATGTCCTCTAGTTAATCTGTGTGCGGGTAAGGCTTTCTTCTATTTTTGTTTGACAATTTGTTTATACTTGCAGTATTATTAGATTATACAGTGATAGATGATATGTTTATTTTCAATTTATTTTGTTTTCCATCTTCAGGAACTGCCTTGATCAACTTGACCCTTGGATTTAGACTCCAAAATAAGCACCAGTGTCTTGCACAAGGCTTGGCATTCCTCTATAATAATTTACAGCTAACAGAGAATAGCCAGGTATGGTTCATTGTCGTATATGTACTTGATTTTAGTTACTTTATGTCATTCTTGCTTCTTTTGGGTCAGACACTTTTAATACCTGCTTGAGATTGACTAAAATTTCTTCATGTCTTGATAAAAAAAAATAAATAAATAAAATTGGTATTGTAGAATCTGTTGGTGAAAAGGAGGTCAAAGAATGTAAATGAAGTTACTGACACAGCTTTATACCATTTCTTATTATTAAAGCGTCTATATTGCTGTAAAGAGGGGAAGGAAAACAGAACTGGACCTAACACAACAATTAGCCTTTTACATGCACCCACATGATCTTGTATGCACAATAAATTGGTGTTCCTTTAATATGATCTTGCTTGATTATTAATATGTCCACGCAATTAATCTTAATCCGTTAAGTCAAATAATGGTTGATTTTTCAAACCTGCTGAAATTGGGTTAGTTCCCAATTAAAAGCGTTGACAACCAAATTGCAAAAGCTTTAGTCGTGATCTTGAAGCTATTTCTAATTGACCTAATGCAGCAGTTGGATTCCTGGCATCAGTTTCAATGTTTGTTGGCCATTGATTCAATTATGTATTTGTTGCTTGTTATTTCTGTTTTTCATCACAACTTAATTTTAGCCCCTAATTCCGTTACCTTTCCTACTTGCCCACAGCTGAGGTACCGTAGAGCTTCCATTATTTTATACATATACGATCTGCTACTATCTTCTAGATTTTGTTGGGCTCTATTACCTTGCATGCATTTCAGTGATCTTTTGATAATGTATCAAAAATTAATAACGTTTGTTGGTACCTTCTAGATTTTGGGTGGTTAGGGGGATTTTATAGAACTGAATGATTACTGAAACTTTTTTTTTCTCTCCCTAATAAAGCCACCTTTTAGATCGTGGGCGTTTCCCCGTTGACCCTAACATAAGATTCAGCCAGTAGAACATGCATCGTCCTTCAACTGTCAGGCTACTGAGAGAGTTGCTAAACTGTGTCAAGTTGTTCTTTTCATCTACTATTATAGACTTTCAGCTTGAATGCACTTTTTCTGCTGCTATTATTCTGTTGAAGTTTCTGTATTTTCTTGTGGCGCTTGAATACTAGCAGCTCTGGCTGCTAATCACTTGTATGCACAAATGCTTGGATTATTGAAAGCAATATATGGTCAATCTAGTTTCCGCTTTCATGGATTTTTGTTTGTAAAATGGTGTGCTAAATTAATATATCTGCACCTTGCAGGAGGCGTTGTATAATATCGCCCGTGCCTATCATCATGTTGGACTAGTGTCTCTAGCAGCTTCATATTATGAAAAGGTGCTTGCAGCTTGCGAGAAGGATTACCCCATTCCGAAACTTCTGAATGAGAATTCAGAAATGGAAAATATGAAACCAGGTTACTGTGACCTGCGCAGAGAAGCTGCTTATAATTTGCATTTAATATACAAAAACAGTGGAGCATTTGATCTTGCCAGGCAGGTCTTGAAAAATCACTGCACTTTCTGACTAAACATCCTCGACACTGACATCAACTGGTTTGCAAGAATTGCAGGTCATCTTTTTTTGCAACATATAGCTCTCTAAACGGAACATCAGATTAGTAAAGTTATGTAGAGATGATTAGATTGCTTAGGTAAATTTGTTATTTAACTTCTTTGAACTTTTATTTTATTTTATTTTGTACTTTTCTCTGGCATGGAGTTTCTCTGGGGTGCCGAATGATGAGAAATGAAAATCTCGGTTGCGCACCTCTCTTGGGAGTGCAATCTTTGACAAATTTTATTATTATTATTATTATTATTA
>Ga0325400_1005445_pt1 | contig 11987 bp, 9 predicted proteins | sample PopdelMetagenome_2_FD_205662 | JGI IMG/M metagenome (GOLD analysis project Ga0325400, IMG submission 205662) | Populus deltoides microbial communities from Bellville, Georgia, United States - Xylem-PdKOR-R1 | ecosystem: Host-associated > Plants > Phyllosphere > Stem > Wood/Secondary xylem...
CGATAATTATTCCATGCTTTCAACAATGCAACTAGTGAGAGAAGGCAAGCCAGTTGGGATACAAAAATCGAACAGTCACGCTTACCCTTCAGAAGATTTGCTCCCAAAATCAAAGTCATGATTGGAAGGGCTGCCTTCCTGCGAACATGAAAGAATGCTAGGGAAATTAGGTAGCTGAAAATAAAAGTAAAGATTCTTGTTAATTTTCTTGGGAATCTTCATATCATCAAAGAGAGGATACTGACCCAACCATGTCTGCAGAGTCTTCAACTGCATGAAGAGGAGCGCTATCACCAATTAGTACTTTTCGGAATGGAGGGATGATACCAATCATCAATCCGACAATCTATAAAAATAGAACAACAAGGGGGATCAATCCTCACATCAGCAGTGGATCGTAATGCGGCATGTTAGTTATGTTTTGATCTATATATGTCAAATATTTTAACGTGGCCAGGAAACTAACGTGGGAAAAAAATCTGACTAAAATCTACAAGCTGCTTGCTAATGCCTGTTTCGTGGCAATGTTGGAGAGAAAATTTTCATGCAAGGGATTTGATCCTATATGTATAATAACTTCCCAAAATTAGAACTTGCCGTAAGCATACCGCTCCAATAATTGCCGGTGCAAACAATCTCCTTATACTGGGTTTCTTTATGAACTTTAGAAAGCTTCTCTTGATGTTTTCTGGAAATGGCACCTGTCAAGAAACATTGATAGGTTAGGTGATGATATTTTATTCAATGAAGAAAGAGGAAAGGAAAAAAAAATGCCGCCAATGATAAGATCATGTGAAACCTTTCAAAGCAAAAATGTGCCCATAATGAACATGAACAATACAAGGAAAGAGAGAAGTGCGTGAATAGAGAAAAGAAGATATTATATTGAGGTTCAAACAACCTTCGCAAGCTGCAAGTGCTGACTCTCACCAAGTGAGGGATCTTCTGAAGGAAGTGGGGGCCCTGTGCGACTCTTTGCAGATTCATTTCTTTCTCCAGCAGACTCTGCACCCTCCGGTAAGACATCTGGTTTGGCTTCATCAGAATCTTTACATGAATATATACGCACAATAATATTGTACACATATGACCAGATGTAGATGGATCCAATCTGAAATCAAAGAAAAAACTACAAAGAAGTTTAAGCAATTACAACTTTTGGATGAAATTCAAGTTAGAAAGTACAATGGTCATACTGCCATAGAGAGTGAAACATATGCCATTCCATTGCCGGTACAGACATCGGAAACTCCAAATGGACTGCCTTTTTCTTTACAGACAGCTAGAACAATTACGAGAAGCATGTTGCCCAGGTTTCCTGTTCACATCAACACCTATCATAAACTAGAATTCAAGAATAAAAGATCAAAATATAATGAAAGCACGGAGCATTGGTTCTTGATATTGACTTATTGAGACAAATATAGTGCTGCTGCAGCCATCATCGTAGAGCCTGGTTTTTCTTTCATTTACTTGGGCTCACAGTCTGACCCATTTGTGGGTGTATGTATATATTCTCACTAACTCCAGGGTTGGTGGATGTGCTGTCCAACAGAACTATTCGTAAACATGTAAATTATGGTGTTATGTGGGTGTTTGATTTCCCTCCCTTCTTATTCTCTTTTATTTCATCGCTCTACACTAGCAACTAGTATAATCTTCCTCTATTAAGGAAAAGCCAGATAAGATGGAAGAAGTGGATCGAAAACTTCTTGACAGATAGGTTTTAGGCGTTATCCAATCAACCCTGTCAAGATTAGTTGCACATGATACTATCAAAAAAAGATCGCTGCGGAGCTAATGGCAGCATGTATAGAAAGTCTTCAATGAATAACAAGGTGTGTGTAACAAGGAAGTTGTTCAATCTAAAAATGACAGAAGGAATATTGACGTGTGATATATGGACCTTATAATTTGATTAGAGCTTCCAAATTGTTTCATCAGATCATAAGGTGTAAGATGGATAGCAAGATTAGTTCACATTCATTTGTGTTCATTTCATTACCAGGAAAGAGAATGTCTGCCTCTTCTCTAAGGTGGGATGGTCTACATGTCTTGGAAGGGGAAAAAAGAAGAGCAGGACAGAACAGAGTAGGGAGAATATGCAAAAACTTGATTGTTTGCATTGAAGGATGACAAGCCAACGAAGTAGATAGCCTCATTGGCATGGGAAGAATATCTGGGAAGAAATCTTGAATATCAATTACAAATTGTAAGAACAACTTTGATTCGAAGTGAATACGATCAGAACCTGATTAAATTGATTAAACTACTGATGCTCAATGCCAATGAATAATTAAACTACTGCTTTCTTATTTCAAAAGACTATGGTGAATCAACAAATATTTTTTTTTGCAAGAATATAATCCAGAAAGGACATCAAAAATTTGTAGATATATATATACCTTCCATTAGCCAAAATAATAAAACCTACCGGCAGCACAACATCTCATGATCACTCCCCGAAGACCTTTAGGAGCTTTGGCGATTTTTACAAGTAACCATCCAAGCACCGAGCCAATGACAAAGGTGATGAGAACATTTAGTGGCATGAACCACCTACATAATTCGAAAAAAGTTGGATTTAGGGAAATAGCAGGAAGGGAATATATACATACACACACACACACACACCACACCGAAAGAAAATAGGCCCAGAAAATTTTACCAGAGAAACTCACAGCTCAGGCAAGCTTCTTAATGTTATGTGTTTTGCCAAGTTGCTGCCAACAAGTGCTGGACTCAAGACAAAAAACACAAGCTGCATAACGACTGAATTCAAAATTGCACATTATATTCTTGCGGAACTCAGAATGTTTGTCAGGTCAGTAATAGAAGTATTGTGAAGGTATAAAACAAGAAGAGCAATTAAAACTTATATGCTGCGTCTCCCACTTTGTGTTAAAAAAAAAAAATGTAAGTTTACGTTCTTAAAATGGATGATGTTTCACAGAACTTCAAAACGAATTGATCATTAGACTCAATAATCAACCGTTTATTTCTTAGATCAATTTTTCTTTAACATAAAAAAAATCTAAATTCTGCTAATATTTTTCTAGTAGAAAAAAACAAATTGAGCAGGGGTTGACTCAACAAGATCCAGTTGACTTGGAAAATCCAAAAACAATCGGAACGACAAATGAAAACATAATTTGACTCAAAAAATTTAAGACAACTTCATTTTTTAAATATTGAGACGACAACATACTGAATCGACCCGATTGAACATGAGTTAACCTGACAAATTTACAATCTAGATCATGAGACCATGATAATACAATACAGAGCAATTTAAAATAAATTAAAAAACTCAATTCCTAATAAATTTAATGTTAAATGATGAAATTGGAAAAAAAAATAAGTAGAAAAAAAGACATAAAAACAACTAGAGTTAACCTGGTAAACTCATAACTTAGTTCATGAGATCAGAATAATCTCATAGAAAGTAAATTGAAATAAATTATGAAATATATTTCATAATCAACTCAATATTGAAAGATAAAATTGAAAAAGAATAAAAAAATAAAACAACCCAAGTCTACACGGGTTAATCCACAAAACTCATGACCTGGATCCGAGACCAGGATAACCTCATAGAAAATAAACTAAAAAAATAACTCAAGTCAATTCGGATTAACTTATTAAATACGCAACTCGGGTCATGAGATTGGAATAACTTCATAGAAATCAAAATTAGAATGGTATATTGTTGAATGATGAAATTAAAAAAAATCAATCTAAAAAAGAACACAATAAAATTACCAGAGTCTACTCGAGTTAATCTGTAAAACTCATTAGACCGAGATAATCTCATAGAAAGTAAATAAAAAAAATCATAAGATAATCTCATAGAAAGAAAAACTGAAACAAATTATAAAACTTATATTCTTAATCAACTATATGTAAAATGATAAAATTTTAAAAAATAACAATTAAAAAAAAATCCAAGTCAACTGAGTTAATCAATTAAATCCACAACACGATCATGAGAGTAAGATAACACATAAAAAATAAATCGTAATAAATTATAAAATTTAATCTTCAATAAAAATATATAAAATTAAACAAAGACAAAAATAAAATAAAATAGTGTTTCGTGAGCTGAAGGATAGTAAAAACACTTCTTGGATCGTCAATGCTCTCAGTCTGGAAATTTCAAATAGTGTGATTTATTATTCTACTGCTCATGAGGTTTAGGAAGATCTTCCTGAGCGATTCTCTCAAGGCAATGCACCTCGTATCTTCGAGATTCAGCGAGACATTGCTTATCTCAGATAAGAACAACTCTCCGTTTCTACCTACTACACTAAATTAAAAGGTCTATGGGATGAATTGGCTTCATACAATAATGCAATACACGGGGCATAACAAGATCAGTAAAAAATGATGTAATTTCTGATGGGGCTGAATGACTCTTACAGTGCTATTCGCGAGCAGATTCTCCTGATGAATCCCTTTCCTTCAGTTCGGCAGGCGTATTCCTCTGTTTCTTAAGAAGGAAAACAATGCCTCCTGAGTTCAACATACGCTGCAATTGACTCCAGCAGCAGTGCAGCTATGGCAGTTCGAAGCAAACCCAACCCAGTCAGACATGAGAGATCCAACCGTCCATATGGGTCACAAAAATCACGATCGCAAGAGAGGTAGCCTGAAAATTTCAGGCAAGACAGATGACAACATGGTCCAGGCACAGGCAGAGGACGCCCCAATTGCTCACACTATGGAGAAATGGGACATTGGATCCAAACCTGTTGTGAGTTAAATGGATATCCAGTGGGCCATCCAAAGGCTAAATTTAACTCCGGCTCAAGAGAATTCAACAACAGAAATAAACCTGCAGTGAATAATGTTGCCGAGGGGTCTTCTAAAATTGGTGGCAACCAGATTGTTAGGATTTTAGAGGATCAGTTGAAACAACTTTTGTCGTTTGTTAGTAAAAGTGACGATTCTATCTCTCAGGCCAATGTTGTGACCAAGCCAGGTTTGTCTAACATCGTTTCCTGCAATTGGATCATTGATAGCGGGGCGACGGATCATATTTCTTCGTCATCTAAATTATTTTTCCACAAAAATAAAAGTTTTTCGTTACCTCCTGTAATGTTACCTAGCGGAGACAAAGCTAATATTGTTGTGAAAGGATCGTTGCCTCTGAATTCTGTCTATTATTTGCATAATGTGCTATATGTTCCTACTTTCAAAGTTGATTTGATATCAGTTAGTCATCTGATGAGAGGTTTGAATTGTTCAATAACCTTTTTTCCTTTATTGGTGTATTTTGCAGGATCTGGCTACGAGGAGGATGATTGGTTTGGGTAAACAACGCAATGGTCTATATTATTTGGCGGCACTTGCGACGAAGAATTCAGTAAAAACCTCCTCCTCACCCACAAAACAGCCGACCTGCAACCTTACCATCTCATCCACCGATCTCTGGCATCATCGCTTAGGCCATGCATCATCTTCCCGTTTAAGTTTTATTGCCAAGAATTTTTTAAATTTTCCGGTTCAGTCAAATAATACTTGTCCTGTATGCCCTTTGGCTAAGCAAAGTCATTTACCTTTCAGTCCTAGTACAATTTCTTCACTAAAACCTTTTGAAATAATTCATTGTGATATTTGGGGTCGTTATTGACACCCTTTTCTTACCATTGTGGATGATTTTACTCGTTTCACATGGATATTTTTAATACGACATAAAGATGAAGCACAATCACTTTTAAAAAAATTCTTCAGTTTTGTTCAAACTCAATTTGAGTCTCACATAAGAACTTTTCGCAATGACAATGGTGGGGAATTTACCTCACTACATTCTTTTTTTCAAGATCATGAGGTCGTTTTTCAACATTCTTGCATTTATACGCCTCAACAAAATGGGGTTGTGGAATGAAAACATCGTCACATTTTACAAGTGGCTCGAGCTTTAAAATTTCAAGCTCAACTCCCTACCCTTTTTTGGGGGGGAGTGTGCTCTTACCGCCATCCACATCATCAATCGGTTGCCCTCTCCAGTTCTTTCTTTAAAAACCCCTTTTGAACTTCTCTACTCCAAACGACCTTCTTTTTCCCATCTCCGTGTCTTTGGTTGTTTAGCTTATGCTACTAATGTCCGTGTTTCCCACAAATTTGATCATCGTTCCATTCCTTCGATTTTTATTGGCTATCCCGTTGGACAAAAAGCCTACAAATTATTTGATTTGTCGTCTAACAAAATTTTCACCAGCCATGATGTCAAATTTCATGAAACTTCTTTTCCTTATGCATCTATCAAGCCCATTTCTCCTTCCCTAATGATGCCTGGCCCGATTCCTCTTTTGGTCCGTGATATCCCATGACCCAATTATTTTTCTCCAACACCGAATGCTTCTTTGTCAAACACTGTTACGCCTCCTGCTTTACCAATTTCCTTACCTGTATCTCCTTCCTCTCCTTTTCCAGAAACGCCACACACGTCCCCTTCCCCTCCTTCACCCAACCGGTCGTTTCTTTCCTCTGAACTTCCTTCGCCGTCATCTTCTTCGCTTGCTCCATCATCCAAACCCTCGTCAATTCCACCTTCCCATTTGCCTACCCCTGTTCCTGATCCTATTCCCCTCCGTCGCTCTAGTCGCCAAACCGGTCCGCCGGTCAAGCTCAAGGATTTTGTCTGCAACAATGTTTACTCCGCCCAATCAACCTCATTGTCGCTGGGTCCGACTAAAGGTACTCGTCATCCTCTGGCTAAACATCTCTCATATCACAGATAAATGCCTCAATATAAATCTTTTGTTCCTTAACTCGGTATAATAACAAAGCCTAGGTCTTATTCAGAGGCCATTGTTCATCCTAAGTGGCAAAAGGCCATTAACTCCGAGTTGTAGGCTCTCCAGGCCAACGGCACCTGGACTCTTACTCCGTTTCATGTTGGTCACACTACTATTGGCTGCAGATGGGTGTATAAAGTCAAGCTCTGATCAGATGGGTCTGTTGAAAGGTACAAAGCACGGTTAGTCACCAAGGGCTTCACTCAACTGGAGGGCATCGATTATCAGGATACATTTTCTCCTACTGCCAAGATTATTTCAGTTCGCTGCTTGCTTGCTTTAGCCGCAGCTCGTGGGTGGTATTTACACCAAATGGACATTAACAACGCCTTTCTTCATGGCAATCTGGCTGAGGAAATTTATGTCTCTGCTGCCTAGGCATCAGCAACATGGGGAGAACAATCTGGTATATCGCTTATATAAGTCGTTGTACGGTTTGAAACAGGCATCTTGCCAATGGTTCGCTAAGTTCTCAAAGGCTATTTGTTCTGCTGGTTTCGTTCAATCTCGAGTCGATTACTCTTTGTTCACCAAAACACAAGGCAAGCTCTTTACTGCTCTTTTAATATATGTAGATGACATTCTAATTACTGGAAATGATCCTGCTAGCATTGCTGCCACTAAGACATTCCTACATAGTCGTTTTAACCTTAAAAACCTGGGTAATCTGAAGTACTTCCTTGGTATTGAAGTTTCTGCTTCTAAAAAAGGGATTTTTATCTCCCAATGGAAATATGCATTAGAAATCATTGAGGATATAGGTCTGTTAGGTGCAACCCCAATTAATACTCCTATGGAACGAGACTTGAAATTATCAGACAATAGTGATTTGCTCAAAGAACCGAGTAAGTATAGAAGATTGGTTGGTAGATTAATTTACTTGACTGTTTCGAGGCCAAATATAACATATGTAGTACATGTTTTGAGTAGATTTATGCATCAACCCCGAAAATTTCATATGGAGGCAGCTCTTCGGGTTGTCCGATATTTGAAAAGTGCACCTGGCCAAGGCTTATTTTTCTCTTTGAATAGTGACTTCAGGTTAAGGGCTTATTGTGACTCGGATTGGGCAAGTTGTCCACTTACTAGGAGATCCACCACAGGTTATTGCGTCTTTCTTGGACCGTCATTAATATCCTGGAGGTCGAAGCGACAGAAAACAATTTATCTTTCTTCTGCCAAGGCAGAGTATCATGCAATGACAGGAGCCTGCTGTGAGTTGACATGGCTACGCTATCTATTAAGAGACTTGGGACTAACACATCATGAATCAACTATGTTATTTTGCGATAACAAGGCTGCCTTACACATTGCAGCCAACCCAGTTTTTCATGAGCGAACTAGATACATTAAAATGGATTGCCATTACATTAGAGACAAGATTTAAGATGGTTCAGTGATTACAAGATATGTGAGTTCTACACACCAGCTAACAGATATCTTGACCAAGCCTTTGGGTAAGGAGAATTTTGTTCCTATGATTCGCAAGTTGGGAGTACAGGGAGAGGGAGTGTTAGGAAGTTAAACTTTAATATTCTCTTTGTTTAGTAATAAATAATCAGTGTATATTATCTTCCTATTGTAATGCTTATCTTATAGCTTGACACCGTGTAATGTAGTTTTTCATTCCTGTAATATAGCTTTTCATTCCTGACTTGTAAGAATATTTTGTTTTACAAATACACATACACGATCTAATGTCAATAATATTTTTTTTTTTTGAATTTGAGGAAACCTCACTCCCCCGGAAAGCGCACTTTGTGGGCCCAGGTGAGGGAGTAAAACTCCGGCTGTCCTAGGCTCTTACAAGAGGTGCACGCCCTAACTCGAACTCGAGACCTCCTGTGTAGGTCCCAAACCCTTTACCATCACGCTACGCCCCTCAGGAACAATATCAATAATATTCATTCAAGCAAATTATATCTTTCCTTATCTTTTCATCCACTTCCATAAATTTAAGTAATGATTGCATGCGGTGCGTGCAAATTGCTTCTGATAAAAAAGAACTCACGGTGACTGAGGATGCTTTAGAATAGCCAGAGGGCAGAGACTGATGCTTGAGATGCAATCTATCAGAAGCAGGCGATTGATTTGAAGTTCAGAACAGGAAGGTAATCATAAAGAAACCATCAGGAATAATAAAAGTAAAACCAAAACATACGGAGGAGTTAGCTTGCTTCCACAAAAATCCACTTCCACCATCAGAATAAAACCAAAACACGGTAGACAAACCCACACACATAGCTAGAATCATACCGCCGAACTCAGAAAGATCAAAGTGATGAGAAAAAGAGTAGAATTAGAACAAAACAAAGATGGTTCCCGGCCCATCAATATAAAAACTCCACTCGTACCAAGCACGCACGCAATGCAGTGGTAGGTATCTGCATGATTCTCCACTACAATTTCACACGCAAGAAACGCACAACAAAAGGAGATGATGAGACAGCTGAAATGCTTTTGAGATCTAGTGGATCAGCTAGCTAGGAAAAAGGCTTTTGACAGGAAACAATACAAGGGTTGTTCTCAACCCTTAAAATGAAATAAAATACAGTTTCACTCTTTCTTCTCTCGTTTAAATATTTTCTTCTTTCCCGCAAGGTGGAGTCTATCTCTAAGATTAAAGTTAAAAAGAAAGGTCGGCCACGTATCCCGAGTAACGATGCACCACCAAATGTTTCGCTTAGTCAGAAACCGCATGGACTATTGGAGATTGCTTTCTGGCACGTAGATCTTCCATTACTAAAGACTGAAAACTATGACAATATTCTTTAATGTTAAGTGTTTGTTTTTGTATTTTAAAAGATATTTTTTAAAAAAATTATATATTTTTTATTTTTTTTAAATTAATATATATTTTTTTATGTTTTTAAATTATTTTGATACATTGATATTAAAAATAATTTTTTAAAAATAAAAAAATATTATTTTGATATATTTTAAAATAAAAAATACTTTGAAAAGCAACCACAACCACACCTCTAAACTTTTAGTTACACCCATGTTTTTAGTTGGCCTTGGTTTTCCAAATAAGGTATATTTGGTTTGTTTTTTACAAAAAAAACTGTTTTCTTGTCCAGCGGCCATATTGTTGATCTTGTTACTGGTATATTTATTGGAAAATAAGTTTTTTTTATATTTGATAATATCATGAAAAATAAGATGAGATAAAATTTGACTATGTCTTTGAAAAAATATTAAAAAAACACTCATTGATATTTTACTTTCTTTAAGTTTATCTAAGAACATTAAATATAACTATTTGACCATTTATAATAAAAAAATGAGATATAAAAGTATAATAGTAAGAAAAAAAAAGAATTATTATATCATTTATTTATATTTAGTTTATTTTATAAAATGTAACCAAACATATAATATAATATTTTAAATATAATATTATAGGCATATAACTATTTTCAATTTGGTATTTGGAGAACATTAAAAATAATTTTTTTCTATGGTATTCTAATTTAATAACACGATTTTATATGATTTAAAATGGATGATTATTGTATTATATAACATATTTTGTATTCGAATGTATTTTTTAATTAACAATATTATCTAAATTAAAGTACTATATGAACTAATATATTAAATTAATATACTTTTATATTATATGATAATATATCCTATTATATTATTTCATATATAAATATATTATTAATTTATTATTTTCTAATAATATTATTTAATTTCATATATATAAAGAAAAAAATGAATATTATATATAAATATATAAAGAATAATAAAGTATTATATAACCACCTTATTTTTTTGGTGCTTCATGAATTGAGAAGTATTTTTCAATCTTTTAAACTGAAAAATATTTTCCTTCATCTAAAATTTATGTTTTTTTTTTACCGGAAAATAAATTATGTTGGTCAGTTTTCTACAATATAGTCAATTATTAAAAAACAAATCAGAAAAACACATTCCAACCATCATTAATTAATCATGGTGACTAATGGCCTTTGTGAATTCTTTGGAAGTGGACACCCACAGCTTCCCCTGGCTGAAAACCTCACCTTAGCTTTTGAGTAATTAGAGAAATGCCCATTTTGCTTCTATAACATCTTCTTCTTCTTCTTTTATCAATCCATGCAAACACCTAAAATTAGTTTTTACTTGTTACCATATTTTTGCTTGAAATGTTAACTTTTTTTCTGTGGCATTGCAGATGGGTTAAAGCCTTGAAGGCATTCTGAGATTTCTTACACAGCAAAGATTTATGGTTGTGAGCCAGTTGTAGGAACAGAAACAGTTCTTGACCAAACAGCATACAGAGGAGAAGGTTCTGTTGCATTATTACATCTTAACTTTAGGGGAGTGATCATCATCACGCTTTTGCCAGCTCCAAACAACTGGGTCATTATACCTACCAAATTATGGCCAAAACAACGAATGAAAAACAAATTCAACCTGTAGCCAAACACATGAATATGGCTGAGCTTTGCCTGGATCTTAATTCACCAATGATAAATAACAGACAGATGCCGATTGCTGGAGGAAGTGCGAATTGAAGCAGAAGAACAAACTTATACAGTGGATCAGAGTGCAACAAGCCAAAACGGACTGCATATTTAATGATAAGTGCTCCCAAAATCGCCATAATAATATGCCGGACTGCCACTATTCCAAAAAGCACCATGAGTGGCACCTTTGACCCTTTCAAACCTATGAGCATCAACGGTGATCATTATTTCCATGTTTCCAACAATTCTACGAGTGAATGAGAAGGCGCTTGACAACATTCAAAATGGTTAAGCATACCCTCCAGAAGATTTGCTCCTAAAATCGAAGTGACAGTTGGAATGGCTGACTCCCTGCAAACATGAAAGGAATACCAGGGAAACTTGTTAGATAGCTGATAGTGAAACTAGTAACATTTTTGGTTGATTCAGAATCTTCATATCATCAAAAATAGGATACTGACCCGAGCAAGTATGCATTGCAGAGTCTTCAACCGCATGAAAAGGGGGCCAATCACCAATGAATTACTTATGGGAGGGATGATACCAATGATAAATCCAATAATCTGTAACAATATAGCAGTGAAGGGGATCAATCCTTACATCAACATGAAACTAATTTGAAGGTCTTATTGTCCATGTGGAATTTCGTAGAAAATTTGAGGTGGGATCAAAAGTTATGCAAGTTTTCTTCATTCAAATTATTTGGCAA
>Ga0325400_1005446_pt1 | contig 11986 bp, 11 predicted proteins | sample PopdelMetagenome_2_FD_205662 | JGI IMG/M metagenome (GOLD analysis project Ga0325400, IMG submission 205662) | Populus deltoides microbial communities from Bellville, Georgia, United States - Xylem-PdKOR-R1 | ecosystem: Host-associated > Plants > Phyllosphere > Stem > Wood/Secondary xylem...
TATAGGATTTTATTTTATTTTCTTGACATGTACTATAAGCGTTCCAATTTTGAAGCTTTTTATCGGTTAGAGAGACAAAATTATTTAAGGTAATGTATGTCAGTTGTGATTATTAATTAAGATAGTATTTGGTATTATAGTAATATTATAATATCATTGTATTTTTGCTTAAAAATTTATTATTTTTTTATTTTTAAAAAATTTAAATTTTGACATCAGAATTTTAATACATTTAAAAATTAAAAAAATTTAATTTTTTTAAAAAATACAGATGGATGAATCGCAAAAACAAACATTTTATAACCCATTCATACAATGAAAAATATTTTTCAATATATGATTTACAACATATATTTATTTATTTATTTATTTTTGTCAAGATTTTATCATCCATTGCGTCCATTAATTTACAAGTAAGCCTTGCATAATCTCTTAAGGTAAGCTTGGAAGTCATAAAAGGATTTTTGAGATGCTAGGAATTAAAGATTGTCTAGGATGGAAAAGGGGGAGATCTTTTTGCAAGAAATCATCTTTCAGGCGTACAGTCATGATGATTTTAGTTGCACATCGTTGAAGTAGTGAGTTTTCTCACTCCATGCATGAAAGCAGGGTCCACTCTTGAATATATTCGATACCAGAATACATATATATGGAGCTCAAGAACCTTGTACATGTACATCTGCTGCAATTACCTGCTAGCCAAGTTATTGGGATTGAACACAAGTCATAGAAAAATGCACCAAGTTTTGAAGCCTTCAATCAATATGCTAATTAATTTTCTGAATTGTTCTAGGCAACGATCTTACACTGAATTATATGTTAACAATTTGTCAGAACTGATTCTTTGTGCCCCATTTTACCCTTTTTATATGCTCCAGTGCTTCTGTTATAAATATTATGTATTGCTTGTAAGTTGTGAGATCCCTCTGCTGATGCAGTAACTTGTATGATCTAGTTTTATCGATTCCTTGTGTTTCTCATACCAATTTTGACTCTGTCTTAATACAGGCAAAATTGTTCTGTGCGGTTCTGGTAAATATAAATAACCAGACAATTGTTCGTCAGAGTTGTTACCCTGAGGTCAGTAGGCAATATTGCTCTCTTTGTTACTTACTATTGTTATTGGCAATGGCGTTGGGGGTAGCCATTGCTGATCATATTATGTATTCTTCAATGCAATTTCTCTGTAAACGAATGCCATATAATACCTTAACACCGCACAATCTAAAATCATGGGATTGCTGCAATCCCTTGATTTCTTTCCGGTGGCCTTCCCGTACAAGTTACAGTGCAGTTCTCGAGCGGTGGTTGACCTGTTGATTGCACGATGCCCGGAGTCGACTCTTTTTTCTTTTGAAAATATGATAGTGATCTGTGATTAACCAGCCTGCTTAGGGGGGATTTAGCATGACGTTATGTTTTTGTGCATTATTGGGTGATTAGTAGTCAAGATTAATTAATATAATCAGATTATATATTGTTCGTTTGTTATAATTCGAATACTCAAATCTGTATATTAAATATTGAGAATTTATTTATTTATTAATAATTGTCTAGTTATTATTCACAATTGAAAGTAATCTTGTGATAACATTCTCTTAATTAATTAAGAGTAGCTCGCTTTTTTAGCTAAAATATATATGTATCTGTGTAGTCAGAGATGAATTTGAAGCCTTGAGGCATGTGGTGCAGCATAAGCTAAAAGATCCAGTCAGTGCTCCTCCATGTATAGACAGGAAAACCTGGGCTAGTGATATTGGAAGCATGCATATGCACTGTTTCTCCTATCTGTATGTATTTTTACCTTGAGAATCATTAATTCTGTGTATGTATATATGTCCATGGCATTTGTAGTATTATTACTACTACATATCAACTTAATCATCAATTTTGTACTCAATGATGCTGCGTATATATAAGCAGTGGACTTTCTGTGTTTTTTTTTCCTTTTTTTTTTTTGGTTAATAACTAGTTTATTTAGGATATTTTGGTCTTTTACTCATGATTCATTCATATTAAAATAGAAAAAATTGTTGAAGCACACGTATCACTAAGCACTTTTGGTGCCTCCGAGAGTAGCAAATAGTGTTCTTCTACCATGTCGTAGATTCTTTTTCCTCCTGGTACAGCATGTGTTAGAGGTAATGTGGTAGTTTATTGCCGGAGAGTTTTCTTTTTCTCCTTCTTTAAAATTATAGGTTACTACTCTTCGTTATTGATATATTAACTTTAATCTTTATTTTTGTATTAACTTTGTAAAAGAATTATTTGTTATTAATTTATTTTTTTAATTTTAATTTGTTATTTTTTTTATTTTAGTCCTTATTCTTTTGATTTTTTTTCCTTAGTCTTTTGCAAAAATTTTAATAGTTTTCAATTTCATTCTTTAGTCCAAAATTATGATATATTATTTTTTCTAATTTAATTCTTATTTTATTTTATTTTTTTGTTAAAGTTATTTTACTTTCAATTTAACCTTCCAATCAAAAATTTGTGGTTACTCTCTAATTTATTTTTTTATTTTGATTTTTACCCTCATTCTTCTAATAACTAGTTTTTTTAAAATCCTTTTGTGTTTTTCCTGATTTTATCCTTCATTGTTTGATTTGATAGGGATTGGGCTTCGTATTTTTTTCAAGTCTGATTATTTGGATCACAAGTTAGACATATTTTCCGCCCAGCAGCATTTTCCAAGAAAATATAAGGGCCCACACGTGTGGGCCCTTTCTTCTTTTTTTTTTCTAATCTTTCTTTTAAAAAATGATATACCTTTTTTTAACATGTGTTTTTTAAAATAATTTTTTAATTTATATCTAAATTAATACTCCTTTTCTCTGATTTTTTTTATTTTGTTTATTTAGACTTTTTAAAAAGGTGGTTGTTTTGTTTATTATTTTGTATGTATTAATTTTAAAGATTATTTTAATTCATTTATAATTTTTTTTTTGTATAAATGAAATTTAGGTTTAAAAATGAAAAATATTTATTTTTGGATAATATTTCTAATATGTGTTACCTTGCATAATATTTGTTTTCTTTTTAATTTTATTCAATCAATTTTATTGTGTGTGTCTAATTCTATTATCATTTGATTAAATAAAATAATAATAAATAAAGTCATTGAACACAACCAGGTAAATGATCCATGTTATAAAATCAAATATCTTGATCTACATCTATCACTTAATTTTTTAAGTTTTGTCTTTAGTTATTATTAATAACTTTTTTTTATATATTGATATATATGATTTATATAGTATTTTATTTATTTGGTTAAATATATGTATAAGTTCTTTTTTTTACATTTAAAATTTTGTATATAAGAGAATACATTATAAAATCCTGTATATTTAATTTTAAGAAAAAATCAACCAACAAGGGTTAAAAAACTAGTATTATTTGTGTCTCGTTTGGTAACCAGAGGAAGAGATAAGCATCTTAGGGAGAGAAAATCTACGATAATCGTAAGAAACAAGTGAAGACAAATATAATTGGAACTATTAAACTATTCTGACACGTGTTGGATAGAAAACTCATGCCAACCTAGTATTGGAAGAAAAAATTGAAAACAAAATTCAATTTCAAAAAAGAACTAAAAGAATCTTGATTCAACCTAAGTAAATTTATCAAACTTATGACACAAGTTGTGAGAACGGGATAATCCTATAAAAAAATTAAAAAAAATACAAAACTTAAATCTCAATCAATCAAATCATGGAAGATGAAACTAAAAAAAATATTTAATTTTTTATAAGACAATCAACCAAAAAAGACCCGAGACAACCCGAGTTAACTCACCAAACTCAAGACAGTAAAGAAAGCCCTTGCCAATACGATTCTAACAATACCAAACAAAGGCACCTCCGAAGGTCGGTGGATGCCACACACGCAACCTAAGTGTATCGTCCTCCTTAACACGCTGACATAGTGTTGTACATGCACCGATAACTTTTTCATGTTTTTGTTCAAATCAATCCCTGAATTGACAAGTTTTAAATTCAGCCACTAAACCTTCAACTATTTTAAGTTAATTAAAATTGAACTTGGTTTTGCCAAACCAAGCATCAACCAAGTGCCAGATATTTTTTTGATACCACAAGAATCTCATGTGAAATCAACTAAAGCAAATCATCATGTCTTGTCCTAAATCAATTCGATAAAAAAAGAAAACTCAAGTTAAAAAAAATATTATTCGATCACTATTTAATCCACAATGCTTTGATGTTTACTACTACTTAAATGTTTGCTAATTGAAACCTATAGATGTTTTAAAGCCTCTTAAATATTATAGTAGCGCTTGTTTTTCAAAGTATTTTTTATTTGCAAATACATCACAATAATATTTTTTTCATTTTAAAAAATTTATTTTTGACATCAATATATCAAAACAATATAAAAAAATAAAAAATATTAATTTTAAATAATTTTAAAAAATAAAAATAAATTGGCTATTAAATTTTTTAATAATATCCCTAATGTATAGGTGCAACCGTGTTTGTTTTTGAAAATATTTTAAATTTTAATTTCATTATGGATGTGATGGGATCGATTTAATTCTTTGTGCGGAAGAATGATGTGATGTGAGACAATAGTTTCTTACTAAGGTAGTGTTTGGGAACGCGGTTCAACCTGCGTTCCCAAAAAATTTGAATTTTTTTTGTTAAAATTTAATATGGTTTGTATGTTTTAAATTATTTTAATGTGCTAATGTCAAAAATAATTTTTAAAAAATGAAAAAACATCATTGGCATGCATTTTAGCACGAAAAGTTATTTGAAAAGCACCCGCAACCACACTGCCAAACACGCTTTAAAAAATATGGAATAGCTTATATACTATTCATCTTTTACAGTAGGATGCATGTTGGACACACAAAAGAAAAAGAATTTGAACACAAAAAATAAAAAATTAAAGGAAATGAAAAATAAAAGTTTGGATGAAGATAAAAAAAACATAATTATATGGATTCAAAGAAAACTTTGACGTGCTTTTAAAAATTCAACATACAACGAGAAATTCCAAATAATTTAAATGGATTTAAAAAACTAATGTAATATCTTTTTAAAAAAATATATCAAGACAACAACATATGAATCTAAACTTTGCAGCTTAACCCATCAAACTTGATATTTAAGACTAGATATTTAAGTTATAGACTCTACTAGGTTTAATAAATCTTTTTATATTTCTTTTACCTAAATATATGATAGAAAAATAGAGAAAAAAAATAGAGGTAAAACGATTAAGTTGGAAGAGAAAAAATGAAGATGATATTCTTAAAAAAAATATATTTACACAGTTATATATTGAATCACCTTGGATTAATTTTGATAGAAGAATGAGTAACTGTGCGTTGTTTGCCTGATTTCCAAGAAATCAAGGTATTACCAACGAAAAAAAGATAGTCACCTGTAGACTTACGATCATCAACACTACCAGCCAATCAGCATCTGTAAAACTATGTAAAGCAAAGGACGAGCTATGGGTGATATGTAAGCCAATAAAAATCATACTCTTAAGATAACACAAAATACATTTAACGGCAGCCCAATATGTATCGATAAGAGCATACATAAACTGACAAACCTTGTTAACAGCAAAATAAATATCTGGTCTTGTAAAAATAAGATACTGAAAAACAAATAATCAACAGCACCTAAATCCCGAAACTTAAACTCAGAGTTTAACAACTGTATCAATCAGTTAAGCAAGGTTGAATTGCTTCCAGTAAGCAAAATATCATCAATGCAAACCAATAAATAAAAAATATCAGCACCCATAAACAAGATGAATAATAAAGAGTCAATCTTCAAAGCACAAAATCCAATAGAGAAATGATAATCACTTAAGTGAGTGTACCATGCCTGAGGAGCTTGTTTTAAGCCATATAAAAATTTACGCAACCGACACACATGAGAGAAAAGAATAGAATTAATAAAACTTGAAAGTTGTTACATGTGTACCTCTTCATCAAGGGTCCCATTGAGAAAGGCATTATAAATATTTAGTTGATTAATTTTCTAAATACAAGAAACCACAATGGAGAAAACCAACCGAATAGTGGCTTGCTTAATAACATGACTAAAAGTCTTCGAATAATCAATATCTTCTTGTTGATTAAAGCCTCTGGCAACCAACCAAGCTTTGTAGTGTTCAATGATGCCATTTGCACAACACTTGATCTTGTACACCCAACGATTACCAATAACATTCATCAAATGATGAAAAGAAACCAAAGACCAAGTGTCATTAGAACCCGGTGCTTGAATTTTATATTTCATAGCACCGTGCCAAACCACATACCTGTCAGCATTATAAAATGTAATTGATTCATAGGCAGGAGAAGATAGTGTCCGAAAGACAGGGCTAGCAGATGAAGCCAAAAAAGTTGTCAAGTTTGTTATCTTTGGCAGTCGTGGACGAAGAACCATAGGATGCTGACGAATCACAGAACTAGAGCTAAGTAAGGTTGAACCTTTTATGTTGCTAGAGACGATAGAAATAGAGGTCAACAACCAAATTCAACCTAGTAGGAGAATTAGACTAAGAGACAGGACTGGAAGTCGTGGACTTGGGTGAACCATCAGCAAAACCAAAAGAACCAGTAGTATCATACCTAGAAAATCACAACTCTAATAGTGTCATTTTATTCGTGGGTATGAGGACAAATTAGACAATGATGAATATCAATTATCTAAAAGAAAGTATTTAACTTATGGTATTCACCACCTTAATCAATTTGAATAGATTTAATTTTTAGTGAAAATTACGCTCAAGAAAAACTTGAAAATGATGGAAAATATAAAATACATCAAATTTCACAATAAGAGGATAATACCAGATATATTGTGTATGCATATCAACAAACATAACAAAATAACAAAAATCATCAGAAAAAAAAATAGAAACAGGACCCCAAACATCATTAAAATTAATTCAAGTGGAGCAGAAGATTTATGACTCGTTGGTCCCAACAACAAACACAATGACTTTTCTAATGGGTATGCTTGACTTTTAAAAAGTGAATGTCTAGAGTTACAAGAAAGTTTATATTTGATACTAAAAAATTAAAAACACGGGAAATAGGATGACTCAATCGACAATGTCAGATATTAGCATAAACAGATACGTAAAGAGACAAGTAAGCTTGAGGAATTGATGTGGAAGAAAACTTGGACAAAACATAGAGACCATCGTTACTCTAACAAGAAAATAGCATTGTCTTGGTGTTGAAATCCTTATTATAAAATACAGACTCGTGAAATTCAAAATAGACATTATTATCATGATAAAGTTTTTGAACATAAAGCAATGGCTTGGTAATATGAGGTACATGAAGAACATTAGATAAGGTAAAAGTGTGTTTTGGTGTATGTAACGTAATATGTCTAATATCAGATATGAAAAGGCCCTTATCATCACCAACATGCAAATGATCAATTACTAAGATAGGGTTCAGACCCCGTCAGAGTCGCAAGGTCAAGAGTAACATGTCGATTCACACCGATATCCAAAAGCCAATCCACAGAGTTCGTCGAGGAGATGTTGCTGACAACAAGATTGGCATGGTGTTGTTGTCCATAGCTGCGGATTGAGGCACTGAATGACCAAAGAAATGGCATAGATGGCACCTGACATTCTGCCTAAAAGGGTGTGTATTGGACCACTATTGGGTGTCGTTATGCCTTTTGTTATATTGCCAATTACCTTGCTTCTGGTCACTAGTGGAAGAACCATTTAACCCATAGCAATCAGACCCTGAGTCGCTACTGTGTTGGTTACTATTATGGCGCCAACCACCACGAGAATGCCCTCTGCCATAGTTAGAACTGAAGCTACTATTAAACGAACCAGGGGAATGAAGTCGTGCAACAAGAACTGATGATGGTTGAGCCGGCTTGGGCAACAAGGGAGTAGTGACAGCAGCACCCATAGATTGAAGAGAGCTCTTATGAAGAAACTCATAAGTAAGAAAATGACTATAAAGGTCTGTATCGGATAGAGGAAATGAGTGCACTCAGAATAAGTTAATCTTGTTGTTTTCAATGAAGGAATAATGGATTAAATTTAAGACGAGAGTCATCAGTAGTAGCCATGTGAGGAGGAGGACACGACAAAGAACCGTTAACAAATTGAAAAACACATTGTTCAAGAAGATATGATTTTATCTACATTTGTCAATAGAGATAATTGGTGTTTATAAGCTTCAGAGAGATAGCATGTTGAGTATTGGAAAGAGGAACAATTGTCGCACCTTCATGGTAGTAGTCGCGGTTGAGTCCAAAACAAAGGAAGAAACAGAGGTCGGCACCGATGGTGGAGAAGAAGAAGGTTGCGGCAAGGGAATGGCATCTAGAGCAGTAAGAGTGGATTCCATTAGAGAGGAGAATTTTAATGTGTTTAGAGCTCTGATATCAAATTGAGAATAATAGGAGGCTAATCGATTAGTTAGCTAACATTTTCTATTTATATATGTAGGGCAATGTACAATAGTTATTGTAGAGATCTAAACACAAGAGCAAGCCTATCAACCTTTCTTAATTAAATACAACCTATATTGTGCAATTTCTTGTAATAAAAATAAACCAAATGCTTCAAAAAAAAATTCAACATGACATCTTTTTAAAAAGAACTATCGAAACGACAATATATTAGATCGACTTGGATTTTGTTGTCTAGCCCGTCAAATCTACAACTCTAGTCGTGGATTATATTTTGTTTAATAATTTTGTTGTTTAAAATTTTTTTTTACCAAAATATATAAATAAAAAATAAAAAAAAATTCAAGGATGGAAAAAAAATAAAGGACTTAACAAAAAAAGAAAAGAGGTCATGGCTTGGACCAAGTGGCCTAGGTTGGGCTTCTAAGAAAAAAGCTTAAAAGAGTGGGTCTTTTAACCCAGGCTTAATTGCTTAGGTTTGATTATATTTTTTAAAACAATTGTAAGGGATGGCCCTATATTATTTAATTTGAGAAAAAAAATCAAACAACAATTCATTTGTTACTCAAAATCCAACCACTATGGAGATTAGAAAATTAAGGGAGATAATTTTTTCACCAAAAATTTTATTTTTCAACCATTTTTTTATTTAAAAACACTATAAAACCCTATATAAACCATCCAATAAATCTACAAAAAAATCCAAGAATTACTTGAAAAAAGAAAAATCAATAAGAAAAAAAACTTTATCTTTATTGATATTGATATACTAAAAATAATCATTTTTAAATTTTTCTCATTAAATATAACTTGTTGATATTAAAAATAATTTTTTTTATGATTGAAATCAATATCAACTAATAATTTTTTTTCTTTTCAATAAAAATCCAATTGAATATTTTTTTTTATGAAATTCATAGACCTGAAAATAAAAAAAATTGAGCAATCACTTCCGCATTTTCCTTCGTGCTAAAAGAAAAGCTGGGTTACATGAAGTACCAAAAATACAACTTGAAAGTTGAAAAAAGAGGAAGACAGGCATATTAACTGTGTGCTAATTAAATGTCTTTGGAGATAATGAAGGACATACAGGCTCCATGAATGCGAGCAGTTGAAGATTGGAACAGCCAAGCTGTATATCCAAGTAGTCAAGCTAGCAACTATCCCTTGAAACGTTCGAAATGTCATAATATTAACTCCGACTAATTAATGTACAATCTAGATTAGATCATGGACGAATAAATCCACTAATTAAAACCTCTACCATGCTACTTGATTTCAAGATATCAAGTTCTTGGCCTAGATACTCGGTCGAATGACAAGTTTGTCCTGATAATGACTCTAGTAAAACCTGTAATAAAGTTTTATAAGACTAAAAATATAAAAAATATTATTTTAATATATTTTTGAGTAAAAAATATTTTAAAAAATAATTATTATTATATTTTAAATCAACAAGTAGTTGAAGATTGAAGAAAAAAGGGGAAGAGGGCAGGAGAAGAAAGCAAATGATATCCTTCGGTAATGTAAACTTTGGCTTTTGTAAGTGGTAGCCTTGCAACTGATGATTTATGTCACATGTAGACTTAAGAAAGATATTAATAATTAAGGCTTGCCTCGCATCACATTAATTGCTGTCAATTGAATGATTCGGACCGGTTCTTAAATTTGACGAAAGATCAAATGACTTGTGCCTGCATGCTCTAGCTACTTGTATTAATCTGTGGTCCGCTATATATAATAATCTCACATCAAGACTTGCATAATCTGTACAATAGTTTATATATATATACAAGGCTTGCATAATTTGACTTTGAGACCAAGTATATACATTTCAACGTCAGTATAAACAGCTCTAGAGCTTCAAAAGCAGAGCTCTCTGCTATGCTGAAAACCAAAGAAGCAAAATACTAGTTTGAAGCTTCTCTCAGGACCTGGCTTCACAGATATTTCTAGGTTTTACGTGGCCATGGAATGGTGCAATTCAGGCAGTCGAAACATGAAAAGCTACGCAGAAAGCCGGTATGATCGGATTGGGTCATTCAAGGCATTGGTCAGTGCTGAGTCGAAGACACCGAGGTGGAGATTGTTGTGGAGGAAGATGGTGAAGACAAAGAGGAAGGTTTTTGACAGTTCATCGTCGGCCCAGGTTTATCTTACCTATGATCCTTATACCTACTCTCAGAATTTCGATGATGGCTTGGTGATGTCCCACCCCGATGACAGCTCCCGGTCTTTCTCCGCTAGGTTTGCTGTCCCTTCCAGGATCTTTGAGAGAGCTGGTGAAATGGCATGGCATGATCAAGGGTGTGCTCGTTTTACGTAGTTGAGTTTCCTTAATTATTTCTCATGAAAACAAGTTTGCTATGTATGCTCTGATCAAATATATATCTTTACTTACTTCCAGCAGTTTCCTTAAAAATTGAGAAATTGATCACTTTTAATTTTGTTTTCTGATCGTACCCTCCCAGTTAATCTTAATTCCTTAAATATATATATCTTTACTTAATTTCTTGATATAAATAAAATGAATGTACTCATGATTAGTTGTCCTCTGAATTAAGGTTCACAAACTACACAAAGTAGAACAAAAGAAAAATAGAGCAATAACTAAGCAAAAACGAGTGGTAAATGAAGCTGGAAAAACCATTGGAGAAGAAGGCAAAACACCCCCTCTTCGATCCCTTGTTATACTATAATTTCAAATTAAAAATGGTGTAGAATTACTAAAATTAATTCCTGCTATTTATTAATTTTAATTATCCGCTATATATAAAAATAATTTGACAATTTTTTACCTTTAAAAACATATATGTTTTCCCATTAAAAAAATAAAAAGATTTTAGACAATTTGTTTATGTGCTGACTAAAAAAATAATATCTAAAATTTATTTTATAATTATTTTAACCAAAGAGGGGTTTCTTTTCTCTAAATATTTTTGTGCTCTACAAGTTTACTTTTAAATATATCACTTCCTACTATAAAACTTCAAAAAATATATATAATATTTTAATATAGAATTGGGTTTCTTGAATTTATAAAATATGTCAATTAAAAGAATAATCTCCAACAAATTCTTAATTATAAAATGAGTGAACTTCATTCTTAATTTAATCTCAAATATATTCATTAATTATTTAAAAAAAAATTAAATTTCCAGCACTTGATAACATGAAGCAGTACTAGAACCAAAATTAAGGAATCTGCTGTATAAAGCAATTGATTTGTAAGTATTTATTTAGATTTAGAACATCATGAAGATAATCAAAGCAATAACGATCATTGGTGATTAAAAGAAATCTCAATTAATCTCCACGTACTGGGAAATACATGTTCTGACCATCTTTTTGCTTTTTCAAGAAATGCAAGCTTTAATTATTAACTAAGTCCAGGTGCCTTCAATAGAAAATATTAAATAGCTTTCTTCACAATAAAAAAATAAAATATATTAAAACATGAGAAGATAATTATTGGATTTTAAAATAACAATACTTAAACGTCTACTGAAATTTAATTTGGCACATAATTCAAAATGGGTTCGTCT
>Ga0325400_1005447_pt1 | contig 11984 bp, 8 predicted proteins | sample PopdelMetagenome_2_FD_205662 | JGI IMG/M metagenome (GOLD analysis project Ga0325400, IMG submission 205662) | Populus deltoides microbial communities from Bellville, Georgia, United States - Xylem-PdKOR-R1 | ecosystem: Host-associated > Plants > Phyllosphere > Stem > Wood/Secondary xylem...
CACCCAGCTCGACGTCGAGATGAGCTTCGTCGACCAGGACGACGTCATCGCGCTGACCGAGCAGGTGCTGGCTGCCATGTGGGCCGAGGTCGGGGTCGACGTGCCGCTGCCGATCCCGCGGATGACCTACGCCGAGGCGATGCGCCGCTACGGCTCGGACAAGCCCGACCTGCGGATGGGCCAGGAGCTCGTCGAGTGCACCGAGTTCTTCGCCGACACCACCTTCCGGGTCTTCCAGGCCGAGTACGTCGGCGCCGTGGTCATGCCGGGCGGGGCGAGCCAGCCCCGCAAGGTCCTCGACGCCTGGCAGGAGTGGGCCAAGCAGCGCGGAGCCAGGGGACTGGCCTACGTGCTCGTGCAGGAGGACGGCACCCTGACCGGACCGGTGGCCAAGAACCTCTCGGAGGCCGAGACGTCCGGCCTGGCCGCCCACGTCGGGGCCCAGCCCGGCGACTGCATCTTCTTCGGCGCCGGCGCGACGAAGTCGAGCCGGGCCCTCCTCGGCGCCGCCCGGCTGGAGATCGGTCGGCGGTGCGGCCTGATCGACGAGGGCGCCTACGTCTTCACCTGGGTGGTCGACGCCCCCATGTTCGAGCCGGCCTCCGACGCCGTCGCCGGTGGTGACGTCGCGGTCGGGAGCGGCGCGTGGACCGCGGTGCACCACGCCTTCACCGGCCCCAAGCCGGAGTACGTCGACACCTTCGACACCGACCCCGGCAGCGCCCTGGCCTACGCCTACGACATCGTCTGCAACGGCAACGAGCTCGGCGGCGGCTCGATCCGGATCCACCGCCGCGACGTCCAGGAGCGGGTCTTCGCGGTCATGGGGCTCAGCGCGGAGGAGGCCCAGGAGAAGTTCGGGTTCCTGCTCGACGCCTTCGCCTACGGCGCCCCGCCGCACGGCGGCATCGCCCTGGGGCTGGACCGCATCGTCGCGCTGCTGGCCCGCACCGACTCGATCCGCGACGTCATCGCCTTCCCGAAGTCCGGCGGCGGGTTCGACCCGCTCACCAGCGCTCCCGCCCCGATCACCGCCGCGCAGCGCAAGGAGGCCGGCGTCGACGCCACGGCGGCGCAGGACGTGTCGTCGTCGACCTGATCGGCCAGACGATCTCCTGTCCCTGCGTCGACCGAGGGGCGAGACCGGATCGTTACCGCCGTGTGCTCGGGATGGCGGTCCGGGTCACATAGAGTCGCGCCGGTGCCGGGGTCGATGACCCGGTGCAACCGACCTGAAAGGCGTCTGCTGTGAGCATCGCCCCTCCCGACGTGGAAGGCGGACCCACCGGTATCCCGTCGTCCGATGCCGTCGTGGCGGCCGAGGTCAAGAGCCAGTCCCCGCTGCAGCTGGCGTGGAAGCGCTTCCGCAAGGACAAGCTCTCGATGATCGCGCTGGTCGTCGCCCTGGTCTTCGTGGTCGTCGCGGTCGCCTCGCCGATCCTGGTGGCGGTCGGGGTGCTCGACACCCGGGTCCCGCCGAGCACTGAGCAGTTCACCCTCATCGACCAGATCACCGGCCAGCCGCTCGGCGCCCTGGGCGGGGTGTCCTGGTCGCACCCGCTCGGGGTCGAGCCCGGCACCGGCCGCGACCTGTTCGCGCGGCTGCTCCTCGGCGTGACCCTCTCGTTGTCCATCGCCCTGACCGGCGCGCTGCTCACCATCGTGATCGGGACGGTGCTCGGCATCGTGGCCGGCTTCAGCGGCGGGCTGGTCGACAGCTTCGTGGGCCGCCTGATCGACCTGACGCTCTCCTTCCCCTCGACCCTGATGCTGCTGGCCCTCTCGGCGGTGGTCGTCGACCGGTTGAGCGACATCGGGGTGCCGAGCGGCCCGAACGGCGCCGTGGTCAACGGGCTCTACGTGGTGCTCGTCCTCGCCTTCTTCGGCTGGCCCCCCGTGGCTCGCCTGATGCGCGGCCAGGTGCTCTCGCTGCGTGAGCGCGAGTACGTCGACGCCGCGATCCTCATGGGGTCCTCGCGGTTCCGGATCTACTTCAAGGAGATCCTCCCGAACCTCTGGGCGCCGCTCCTGGTCTACTTCACCCTGCTCCTACCGACCTACGTCTCGGCCGAGGCGGCACTGAGCTACCTGGGCGTCGGCATCAAGCCGCCGACACCGACCCTGGGCAACGTCCTGCAGGGTGCTCTGGGCTACATCGAGACCCAGCCGGTCTACTTCTACACCCCGGCGATCTTCATCGCCGCCATCGTCATCTCCTTCAACCTCCTCGGGGACGGGGCGCGCGACGCCCTGGACCCGAAGTCCGCACGCTGAGTCGACCCGACCCGGCCGCGGACCCAGTCCGAGCTTCGTCAACCACAACCACAGGAGAGATCATGTTCCGGACGAGAAAGGCCCTCGCGCTCGCGGCCTCCGCGGTGCTCGCCGTCGGCCTGGCCGGCTGCGGCGAGGGCAGCAGCGGTGGCGGCGGCGGGGGCGGCGGCGACATCGAGCTGAACGCCATGCCCGAGCGGACCGACCCGACCCAGGGCGGCGAGCTCCTCTACCTGCGCACCAGCCCCGTCGAGCACCTCGACCCCCAGCGCATCTACACCGGTGTCGACCTGTCCAACGCCAGCCGGATGTACTCCCGCAGCCTGCTGCAGTTCCCCTCCGGGACCCGCGACGTCGACGAGGCCAACACCCCGATCACCGACCTGGCCACCGACACCGGCACGTCCAACGACGACGCCACCCAGTGGTCGTTCACGCTCAAGGACGGGCCCACCTGGCAGGACGGCCAGCCCGTCACTTGCGAGGACGTCAAGTACGGCGTGTCGCGCACCTTCGCCCAGGACGTCATCACCGGTGGCCCGAACTACATCATCGGCTACCTCGACATCCCCACCGCGGCCGACGGGAGCTCGCAGTACAAGGGCCCCTACACCGGGGAGGGCCAGGACCTGTTCGACCAGGCCGTCACCTGCGACGGCAACACGATCACCTACAACTTCAACAAGCCGTGGGCCGACTTCCCGCTGGCCATCGCCTCGCTCCGGGCCTTCGACCCCTACCGCGAGGACCAGGACCAGGGCGACGAGTCCGAGTTCACGGTGTTCTCCAACGGGCCCTACATGCTCGACGGCGACTGGAACCAGGACACCGGGGGCACCTTCGTGCGCAACCCGGAGTGGGACCCCTCCACCGACACCGACAACAACCGTGAGGCCAACCCCGACACGATCGTCTTCGAGCAGGGCGCTGACGCGACCACGATCAACAACCGTCTCATCGACGACTCGGGCGACGACCAGAACGCCGTGACCTACACGGTCCCGGAGCCCTCGCAGTACCCGCGGATCGAGAGCCAGGCCGCCGACCGGGCGACCCTGGTCGACTCGCCGTTCGCGAGCTACCTGGTGCCGAACTTCAACCGGGTCACCAACCCCAAGGTGCGTCAGGCACTGGCCATGGCCACGAACCGGTCGGCCTGGGCCCTGGGTCTGGGTGGCGGCAACGCCTCGACCGCCGCGGACTCGATCATCAACCCGTCGGTGCCCGGCTACGAGGCCCCGTCCGGTGACCTGGTGGCACCCGAGGAGGGTGACGTGGACGCGGCGAAGGCGCTGCTGGAGGAGTCCGGCGAGTCGCTGCCCTACCCGATCAAGTTCACCTTCCCGCAGCGTCCGTCCTACGACCGCGCCGCGGCCGCGCTGAAGGACACCTACGACGCCGCCGGCTTCGAGGTCGAGCTCGACGGGCTGGACCCGACCGGTCCCTACTACGACACCATCCAGAAGCCCGACAGCGACAGCGACCTGATCTGGGGCGGCTGGGGTGCCGACTGGCCGTCGATCTCGACGGTCCTGCCGCCGCTGTTCGACAGCCGCCTGAACCTCACCGAGGCCTCCAACGGCCAGGACTACGGCAACTACGACAGCGACCAGGCCAACGACCTGATCGACCAGGGCCTGGCGTCCTCCGACCTCGACGAGGCCAACCAGACCTGGCAGGAGCTGAATGACTTCCTGCTCCAGGACACCGCCTACATCCCGCTGGACGTCACCCGCTTCCTGGTGCTCCGCGGCTCCAACGTGGAGAACTTCGTCCAGTCGGAGTCCACCAGCGGCTACGTCGACCTCGGCGTGATCTCGCTGGCCGACGGGAGCTGACCCACCGCACCATCCGCACCGCACGGGCCCCCCGGGCCCGTGCGGTGCGGCGCGACGGCCCGCGATCACGAGCCGTCGTACCCACACCCCTTCCATCCGCGCTGTGAGGTGCACCCGTGGTCGCCTACACCATCCGCCGCATCCTGAGCGGCGCGCTGCTCCTGGTCGTGATGAGCATGGTCGTCTTCGTGCTCTTCTACGCCAGCTCCGACACTCCCGAGCGCTACGCCTGCGGACCCAAGTGCAGCGCCCAGCAGCTCGAGGTCACCAAGCAGGCGCTCGGCTACGACGAGCCCATCACCACCCAGTGGGCCAAGTTCGCCAAGGGAGTGGTCGTCGGCCGGGAGTTCCCCAACGACCCCGACCTGCGCGCCTCCGCCCCCGAGCTGGTCCAGGAGTGCGACGCCCCCTGCCTGGGGTTCTCCACCGGCTACGGCACACCGGTCCGTGAGCTGATGACCGACGCGTTCCCCATCTCCTTCTCGCTGGCCATCGTGGCTTTCGCCATCTGGATCATCGGGGGGGTCTCCCTCGGGATCGTCGCGGCCCTCAACAAGGGGTCGATCATCGATCGCGGCATCGTCGGGCTGTCCCTGCTGGTCTTCGCGTTCCCCACCTTCTTCATCGGGCTGCTCCTGCTCACCTTCGTGGCCATCCGGTGGGGCATCGTGCCGCTGCCGGAGTACAGCCCGATCGCGGAGGGTGGGCCCTTCCTGTGGCTGCAGGGGCTCTTCCTGCCCGCCCTCACCCTCGCGGTGTTCTACCTGGCCGGCTACGTGCGGATCACCCGCGCCTTCGTGCTCGAGACCGGGAGCGAGGACTACATACGCACCGCCCGGGCCAAGGGGCTGCCGCAACGCACCATCATCGGCAAGCACACGCTGCGGGCCGTGCTGACCCCGCTGGTCACCCTGTCCGGGCTCGACCTCGCCGGCCTGCTGGGCGGGGCGATCATCACCGAGTCGGTGTTCAACTTCAACGGCCTCGGCAAGCTGGCCGTCACCTCGATCACACGCTTCGACCTACCGTTGACCGTGGGGATCGTGCTGCTGATCTCCACCTTCGTGATCGTGGCCAACATCATCGTCGACCTGCTGTACGCCGTGATCGACCCGCGCGTCCGCCTCGGTTAGGAGCACCATGACCGCCCCCAGCCCCACCGCCCACGAGCCTGCTGCCCGAGCCGCCGAGCCGCTGCTCGTCGTGGAGGACCTGAAGGTCCACTTCCCGACCAGCGACGGGATGGTCAAGGCCGTCGACGGTCTCTCCTACACCGTCGAGCGGGGCAAGACCCTCGGCATCGTGGGGGAGTCCGGCTCCGGCAAGTCGGTGTCGAGCTCGGCCATCATGGGCCTGTTCCACGGCACCTCCGCCCAGGTGTCGGGCTCGATCCGGCTGGGCGGCACCGACGTGCTCTCGCTCGACGAGTCCGAGATGCGCAAGCTGCGCGGACGCCAGGTGTCGATGATCTTCCAGGACCCGCTCTCCTCGCTGCACCCCTACTACACCGTGGGGGCCCAGATCGTGGAGGCCTACCGGGTCCACAACGACGTGAGCAAGAAGACGGCCAGGAAGCGGGCCGTGGAGCTGCTCGACCGGGTCGGGATCCCGCAGCCCGACGTCCGCGTGAACGACTACCCCCACCAGTTCTCCGGCGGCATGCGGCAGCGGGCGATGATCGCGATGGGCCTGGCCAACGACCCGTCGATGCTGATCGCCGACGAGCCCACCACGGCGCTCGACGTGACGGTGCAGGCGCAGATCCTCGATCTCCTCCAGGACCTGCAGCGCGAGTTCGAGTCGGCCATCATCATGATCACCCACGACCTGGGCGTCGTGGCCGAGATGACCGACGACACGCTGGTCATGTACGGCGGCCGCGCGGTCGAGTACGGGGCGACCAGGGAGATCCTCAGCCACCCCGAGATGCCCTACACCTGGGGCCTGCTGACCAGCGTCCCCGACGTCACCGGCGACGTCGATGTGCCGCTCGTGCCGATCCCGGGGTCGCCGCCGAGCCTGCTCACCCCCCCGCCGGGTTGTGCCTTCCACCCCCGCTGCGCCTACCGCGACCAGGTCCCGGGCGAGCTGTGCTCGACCCTGAGCCCGGACCTCGAGCGCGGCGGGCGCGGACCCGGTCACCTCAAGCGGTGCCACCTGCCCGACCCCGAGAGCATCTACCAGAGCACGGTGCTGCCGCTGCTGACCCATGCCGCGCCCTCCGGCGCGGGCGAGGACGTGAACCGATGACCCAGGACGTCGCGACGGCACCGGAGCAGGACGCGGCCGCACGGCCGATCCTCACCGTCGAGGACCTCAAGATGTACTTCCCGGTCAAGTCGGCCGGGCTGATCCGTCGCACCGTCGGTCACGTGCAGGCGGTGGACGGTGTCTCCTTCCAGCTCGCAGCCGGGGGCTCGCTCGGGCTCGTGGGCGAGTCGGGGTGCGGGAAGTCCACGACCGGACGGCTGGTCACGCGGCTCTACGAACCGACCGCCGGCTCGATCGTCTTCGACGGCGACGACATCTCCAAGACCCCACCGCGCCGGCTCAAGCCGCTGCGCCGGGAGATCCAGATGATCTTTCAGGACCCCTACACCTCGCTGAACCCCCGGCACACGGTCGGCACGATCATCGGGACGCCGCTGCGCATCCACGACATCGTGCCGAAGGACAAGGTGCTCGGCCGGGTCAAGGAGCTGCTGGAGATCGTCGGGCTCAACCCCGAGCACTACAACCGCTTCCCCAACGAGTTCTCCGGTGGCCAGCGACAGCGCATCGGCATCGCCCGGGCGCTGACGCTCAACCCCAAGCTGCTCGTGGCCGACGAACCGGTCTCGGCGCTCGACGTGTCCATCCAGGCGCAGGTCGTCAACCTGCTCCAGGAGATCCAGCGCGACTTCGGTGTCGCCTTCCTCTTCATCGCCCACGACCTCGCGATCGTGCGCCACTTCTGCCCCGAGATCGCGGTCATGTACCTCGGTAAGATCGTCGAGGTGGGTGACCGGGAGAGCATCTACGACCACGCGCACCACCCCTACACGCAGGCTCTGCTCTCGGCGGTGCCCGACGTCGCCCAGGCTACCGTCGGGGGCCGGCGCGAGCGCATCCGCCTCGAGGGCGACGTGCCGAGCCCGGTCAACCCGCCCTCCGGGTGCCGGTTCCGGACCCGGTGCCCCCTGGCGCAGGACATCTGCGCCGCGCAGGAGCCGCCCCTGCTGCAGATCGGCCCCCGGCACAAGGTCGCCTGCCACTTCCCGGGCCGGATCAACCAGCACCCGCGCAAGCCCCTCACCGCGGGCATGCTGGGCACCGACGACCACGGCACCCCCGACCCGGGGGCCTCGCCGAGCGAGGACCTGCACAGCGGGCCGGGGTACGCCGACACCTGGTTGGACCTGGACAACAGGACCTTTGGCCGAGCCTGAGGCCCTCTTCGGGCCGGAGGGCGTGCAGGCCTCGCCCCAGGCCGGGGGGTCGCTGTCGTCGGCCCATCACGTCGCCGCCCCGCTGGCGGTCCGGATGCGTCCGCGCACCCTCGACGAGCTGGCCGGGCAGGAGCAGCTGCGGGCCGATGGCTCGCCCCTGCGCCAGCTGATCGAGGGCGACCGCTCGCTGTCGTTGCTGCTGTGGGGTCCGCCGGGGACCGGCAAGACCACGATCGCCTCGATCCTCTCCCAGCAGACCGGTCGGCGGTTCGTCGAGGTCTCGGCCGTCTCGGCCGGGGTCAAGGAGGTGCGGGCCGCGATCGACGCCGCCCGCGCCGGCCTCGTGCGCGGCGACGGCGAGACGGTGCTCTTCGTCGACGAGGTCCACCGGTTCAGCAAGGCCCAGCAGGACGCGTTGCTGCCGGGGGTCGAGAACCGGTGGGTGACCCTGGTCGCGGCGACCACCGAGAACCCCTTCTTCTCCGTCATCTCCCCGCTGCTCTCACGCAGCCTGCTGCTGCGCCTGGAGTCGCTGACCGACGACGACGTCGCGGGCGTGATCGCGGCCGCCCTCGCCGACGAGCGCGGCCTGGACGGGGTCTACACCCTCGACGACGACGCCCGTGACCACCTGGTCCGGCTCGCCGGCGGCGACGCCCGCCGGTCGCTGACCTACCTCGAGGCCGCCGCCGGTGCCGCGTCCTCCCGGGGGTCGGACCGCATCGACCTCGCCACGGCGGAGACGGCCGTGGACCGGGCCGCCGTGCGCTACGACCGCCAGGGCGACCAGCACTACGACGTCACCAGCGCCTTCATCAAGTCGCTGCGGGGCTCCGACGCCGACGCCGCCCTGCACTACCTGGCCCGGATGATCGAGGCGGGGGAGGACCCCCGCTTCATCGCCCGGCGGCTGGTGATCTGCGCCAGCGAGGACATCGGCCTGGCCGACCCCACGGCGCTGACCACGGCCGTCGCCGCCGCCCAGGCCGTGCAGCTGATCGGGATGCCCGAGGCCGGCCTCAACCTGGCCCACGCGGTGGTCGCCCTCGCGGTGGCCCCGAAGTCCAACGCCGTCACCCTCGCCCTCGCCGCAGCGCAGGCCGACGTACGGGCGGGGAAGGTCGGGCCCGTGCCCGCCCACCTGCGGGACGCCCACTACGCGGGGTCGGGGAAGCTGGGCCACGGCACCGACTACGCCTACAGCCACGACGCGCCGTACGGCATCGCCGAGCAGCAGTACGCCCCCGACGTGGTCGCCGACGCCCGCTACTACCGGCCCAAGGAGATCGGGGCCGAGACCGGCGTCAAGGAGCGGTGGGATCGGGTACGACGCCTGGTCCGGGGCCCCGCGCGTCCGGGACGCCCCGACGGCGCGGGGTAGGGTCGGGGCCCATGAGCGCGCCGTGGACCGTCGCCGCGCTGCTCGCCGTGGTGCTCGTCGTCGTGCTGCTGGTCGGGTCGATCCGCGAGCGGGCCGCCCGTCGTCGCGCGTCCGCCCAGGACGCGTCCGCCCGCGCCGAGGCCGACGCGCTCCGGCTCCGGCTGGAGCAGCTCGAGGCCCGCGTCGGCGAGACCGAGCGGGCACCGGGCCGCAGCCCCGAGGCGACCCACCCGAGCAGACCGGCCGAGCAGACCGACCCGGCCGAGCACGTGATCACGCTGCTCGGGCAAGAAAAGCCCGGCGCCCCGGACGACGGCGCGCGGATCCCGGCCACGGTGCCGCCCTCGCTCTTCGCCGACCTCGTCCTCCGCGAGGGCGTCGTGCAGGTCGCGGCGCTGGCCGCCGGCGTACGACGCGCGCTGGCCCCGGAGCAGCGGCACCGGGTCCGCCTGGAGATGCGCCGGGAGGTCAAGCGGTCCCGCAAGCAGCGGCGCACCGAGGTGCGCGAGGCCCGACGGGCCCTGGCCGACCGGCAGCGGTCCGCGGCATGAGCCGCTCGCTCTGGTTCGTCGCCGGGGCGGGCGCCGGGGTCTACGCCGCCGCCCGCGCGCGTCGCGCCGCCGAGGCCCTCACGATCGACGGGCTGCGCGACCGGGTGGGCGCAGCGGTCGTCGGGCTGCGGACCGTCCGGGAGGAGGTCGCCCGGGGCCGGGCCGAGGCCGAGCCCGAGCTGCGACGCCGGATGGGTGTGGCGATGGACCGCGACACCGCCCGCGAGCTCGAGCGCCCCACCCACCACACTGGTCCCGCCACACCCACGCCCCTCGGCGCGACACCGGGCCCACCGGGCCCCGCGTCGGGCCCCGCACCGATCAGGAAGCAGGACGACCGCTGATGGACACCGCCGAGATCCGCCGGAGGTTCCTGGCGCACTTCGAGCGCGACGGCCACACCGCCGTCCCGTCGGCCTCGTTGCTGCTCGACGACCCCAACCTGCTGTTCGTCAACGCCGGGATGGTGCCGTTCAAGCCCTACCTGCTGGGCCAGGAGACGCCGCCCTTCGTGCGGGCCACCAGCGTGCAGAAGTGCATCCGCACCCCCGACATCGAGGACGTCGGCAAGACGACCCGGCACGGGACCTTCTTCGAGATGTGCGGCAACTTCTCCTTCGGCGACTACTTCAAGGAGCACGCGATCGAGCTCGCGTGGGAGCTCGTCACCCGTCCGGTCGCCGACGGCGGGTGGGGGCTGGAGGAGTCGCGGCTCTACCCCAGCGTCTACGCCGAGGACACCGAGGCGGTCCGGCTGTGGACGAAGGTCACGGGCCTGCCCGAGGAGCGGGTGCTGCGCCTGGGCAAGGTCGAGAACTACTGGTCCATGGGCGTGCCCGGCCCCGGCGGCCCGTGCTCGGAGATCCTCTACGACCGGGGTCCGTCCTACGGGCCCGACTTCGACCCGACCGCGCTCGGGCCCGACATGCCCGGTCCGCTGGAGGACCGGCTGCTGGAGATCTGGAACCTGGTCTTCATGCAGGACGAGCTGTCCGCCGTCCGCAGCAAGGCCGACTTCGACATCGCCGGTGCGCTCCCGGCCCAGAACATCGACACCGGGATGGGGCTGGAACGGGTCGCCCTGCTGACCCAGGGCGTCGACAACATGTACGAGATCGACAACGTCTACCCCGTCATCGCGCGGGCGACCGAGATGACCGGGCGCCGGTACGGCGCGGACCGGGAGGACGACGTACGGCTGCGGGTCGTGGCCGACCACGTCCGGTCCTCGATGATGCTCATCGGCGACGGGGTGACCCCCGGCAACGAGGGCCGCGGCTACGTGCTGCGCCGGCTGCTGCGCCGCGCGGTCCGCTCGATGCGGCTCCTCGGCTGGGAGGACCCCGCGCTGCCCGAGCTGATGCCGGTCAGCCGCGACGCGATGGCCACGACCTACACCGAGCTGCGCACCGACTGGGACCGCATCTCCCGGGTCGCCTTCGCCGAGGAGGACGCCTTCCGCAAGACGCTGCAGGCGGGCACCGCGATCTTCGACCTGGCCGCGGGCGAGGTGCGCCGCGGCGGTGGGACGCGGATCGGCGGCGACCAGGCCTTCGCGCTGCACGACACCTACGGCTTCCCGATCGACCTGACCCTGGAGATGGCCGCCGAGGCCGGGCTGGCCGTCGACGAGGGCGGCTTCCGGGCCCTGATGAGCGAGCAGCGGGAGCGCGCCAAGGCCGACGCCCGCGCCAAGAAGGGGGTCCACGCCGACACCGGCGCCTACCGCGAGGTCCTGGACGCCCACGGCCCCACGGAGTGGCTGGCCTACGAGACCCTCGAGACCGAGTCGCGCCCGCTCGCGCTGCTGCGCGAGGGCCGCCCGGTCGACGCCCTGGCCCCCGGCGAGGTGGGCGAGCTGGTCCTCGACCGCACCCCCTTCTACGCCGAGTCCGGTGGGCAGGCCGCGGACGCGGGCACCATCGAGCTCGACGGCGGTCGGCTGGAGGTGCTGGACGTGCAGCGCCCGGTGCGCGGCCTGGTCGTCCACCAGGTGCGGGTCGTGGACGGCGAGCTCACGGCGGGTGCGCTGGCCGGGTCCGGCACGCTGCTCCACGCCCGGGTCGACCCTGAGTGGCGCACCGGGGCCCGCCAGGCCCACTCGGGCACCCACGTCGTGCACGCGGCGCTGCGCGAGGTGCTCGGCCCCACCGCCCTGCAAGCCGGCTCCTACAACCGGCCCGGCTACCTGCGGCTGGACTTCGGGTGGACCACCGCCCTGGACCCCGAGCAGGTCCGTGCGGTCGAGGACGTCTCCAACCGGGCCCTGCGCGCCGACCTGCCGGTCGCAGCGGCCTACATGAGCCTGCCCGAGGCCCGCGAGTGGGGTGCGCTCGCCCTCTTCGGCGAGACCTACGACCCGGGCCAGGTGCGGGTGGTCGAGATTGGCGGTCCCTGGTCGCGGGAGCTGTGCGGTGGCACCCACGTCGCCCACTCCTCCCAGATCGGCACCGTCGTGGTGACCGGGGAGTCCTCGGTGGGGTCGGGCAACCGCCGGATCGAGGCCTTCACC
>Ga0325400_1005449_pt1 | contig 11982 bp, 7 predicted proteins | sample PopdelMetagenome_2_FD_205662 | JGI IMG/M metagenome (GOLD analysis project Ga0325400, IMG submission 205662) | Populus deltoides microbial communities from Bellville, Georgia, United States - Xylem-PdKOR-R1 | ecosystem: Host-associated > Plants > Phyllosphere > Stem > Wood/Secondary xylem...
AAAACTTAAGCCCATTCCCCCAACGTGGGAAACCAGTTTGTTGACATCAACTTCCTTGGTTGAATTTGGAATCAGGAACTGGTAAATGCCTATTTGCTGGACCGAGTAGTCGTACATAAAAGCGGACAGATAAACGGTAATGAAGCCGGACACCACCGATACCATACAGAACTTGATAGCCTCCCGCGTCGTCTCAGCGGACTTACGGGCGTCAAAGGCAAATAGCTTTGTCAGGAAAAACCCGACGAAAAAGGCAACCACGTAGCCAATCAGGATGGCCCGCTTGTAACTGACCAGAAACCACTCCTGGAGCAGTGACCCGACGATCAGCTGAACCAATGCCCCGGTTGCGGCCACAAAAAAGTAAGCAAACAAATCCTTTTTATTAAAAAGCGGCCCTTCTTTAACGGGTTCTACGGACTCCACAGCTGGTTCGGCGGAAATTGTTTTACGCATGGGAATGAATCGGTTTCGAAGGTAGCCGTACGAACGGTTGGACTCCTTTTGGATACGGCTCGATCACTGCACCGTCCTAGTTTGACTTTTCGGCATCGTCAGCGTCACTTTCCATGAACGCCTGTACCATCAATCATCAAAAGTAAGCTGACAGAAAACAAAAGCCAAACGAAGTAGCAGGGGTCGTCGCGAACACCATCGTTCCCGTTCCCCGGCCGCTCCGTCTGGCTTTGCTTAGGCTCACCCGTCAACGTCTACCGTTTGTCCGTAGAAAATGAATACGGGAAGGCCTCCGGCGCCGTTCCGCGCTGTTTGTTGGGCTTGGCGCTCATGTTGAAATCAATCGTGGCGCCCTGCAACAGTGTCTGGTGGCTCAGCCAGTTTTTATTGTGTGGCTTCCCGTTGAACTGCATTGCGTCGATGTACCGGTTCTGATCGCTGTTGTTTTTGGCGTTGATCACGATCTTTTTGCCGTTCTCCAGCTGCAGCGTGGCGGTCCTGAAGAGCGGTGTTCCGATGACGTACTGGTCGCTGGCGGGACAAACCGGGTAGAAGCCCAGCGCCGTGAACACGTACCAGGCCGACGTCTGCCCGTTGTCTTCGTCTCCGCAGTAGCCATCCGGCGTTGGCATATACAGTCGGTTCATCACTTCGCGCAGCCAGTACTGGGTTTTCCAGGGCTCACCCGCGTAGTTGTACAGGTAAATCATGTGTTGAATCGGCTGGTTGCCGTGGGCGTAGTTCCCCATGTTCATGATCTGCATCTCGCGGATTTCGTGAATCACCGTTCCGTAGTACGAATCATCGAAAACGGGCGGCAGCGTGAACACCGAGTCCAGCTTAGCCACAAAGTTCTGCCGTCCGCCCATCAGGTCAACCAGACCCTGCACGTCGTGGAAAACCGACCAGGTGTAGTGCCAGCTGTTTCCTTCCGTAAAGGCATCGCCCCACTTAAACGGATTGAACGGCGACTGGAACTTGCCATCTTTGTTCTTGCCCCGCATCAGGCCCGTCTGCGGGTCGAACAGGTTGCGGTAGTTCTGGCAGCGTTTGGCAAACCGGTCAATTTCGGCCGGCGGACGGTTCAGTTTCTTCGCCAGCTGGTAGATGGCAAAGTCGTCGTAAGCGTACTCGAGCGTCCGGGCGGCATTTTCGTTGATCTTTACATCGTACGGCACGTAACCCAGTTCATTGTAATAGTTTACCCCGCGACGGCCCACGGCATCCATCGGCCCTTCATTTTCGGAGTTTTTCAGCACCGCTTCGTACAACGCGTTGATGTCGTAACCCCGACCACCTTTCAGGTACGCTTCGCTGACAATGGAAGCCGAATTAGAGCCAACCATGACGTTCCGCAAACCCGGGCTCGCCCACTCCGGCAACCAGCCGCCCTCTTTGTAGGCATTGGCCAGGCCTTCCTGCATATGCATGTTCAGAGTGGGGTACATCAGGTTCAGGAACGGGAAGAGCGCCCGGAAGGTATCCCAGAAACCCGTATCGGTGAACATGTAACCCGGCAATGTTTGACCATTGTAGGGACTGTAATGCACCACCTTGTTATTGGCGTCGATCTCGTAGAATTTGCGGGGAAACTGCAGCGACCGGTACAGGCAGGAGTAGAACGTGCGTGTCTGATCCTGGGTGCCGCCCGAAACGTCTACGCGGGTCAGTTCTTTGTTCCAGGCGGCTTTCGCTTTCCCCTTCACCGTTTCGAACGAATCCTTTCCGATCTCTTTCAGGTTTTGTTCGGCCTGCTCAAAGCTGATGAACGAGGAGGCCACGCGGGCGTGCACCTGCTCACCTTTGGTCGTTTTAAAGCCAACCACCGCCCCGGCATGATCCGACTGAATTTCCAGGTCTTTATCATGCACCTGCTTCTTGCTCCAGGTCTGGTTGGTAGCAAATGGCTTGTCAAAATAGATGACGAAATAATTCTTGAAATTCTGAGGCACACCCCCGCTGTTCCGGGTCGTGTAGCCGATGATCTTACGCTCGTTCGGAATAATTTTCACGTACGAGCCTTTATCAAACGCGTCAATGACCACGTACGACTCGTCCGTTTTGGGGAACGTAAACCGGAAACTGGCGGCCCGTTCGGTCGGGGCAATTTCGGTGGTAACGTCGTGATCGGCTAGGTAAACGCTGTAGTAATACGGCTTGGCTACTTCGGCTTTGTGCGAAAACCAGCTGGCCCGTTCGTCCTCATCTACCCGTACTTTGCCGGTAATGGGCATAATCGAGAACTGGCCGTAATCATTCATCCAGGGCGACGGCTGGTGCGTTTGTTTGAACCCCCGAATCCTGTCCGATGCGTAGGTATAAGCCCAGCCATCGCCCATCTTGCCCGTCTGCGGCATCCAGAAATTCATCCCCCACGGCAGCGCAATGGCCGGATACGTATTCCCATTGGACAGACTGGGTTTTGAGTCCGAACCCATCAGCGGATTGATCCACTCGACGGGGTCAGTCACTTTGGTAACGGGTTGAGCGGAAGCCCAGGTAAGACTGCTAAATGCCAGAAACAGGCACCTTAGTTTTTTCATAAGCGCGATAAAAATGAAAGGGGTTACTCCAATAAGGCGCTAAATTTAAGCACAAACGTCGGAGTTGACAGATCAGAAGGCGTTAAATCGGTCAGATCAACGACTACTTTGTTACCTTCTTTACGCCATTTGATCTTTTTCTCAGAGCCAAGCAGCTTTACCTGCGAACGAGCAGTCAGCGGAACCCCCTCCAGCGTCAGCTGCGGCACGTAGTGGGGGACAATACAATATAAATTATCTCCTTTGCGGGTGAAAAAAGCTTCAATATGCGCCTTCCCGTCCTTTTGCGGCTTAACCAGCTCGCTGACATTGTAACTCGTCTGGTAGCCCCCGGCCTTGATGGTGGGAACTGTCCCTTTACTCCATTGCCGGGTCTTCTTCCAGGCGGTTGTTTCATAAATAGCTTCCCCGTTGGTGTCGAGCCACTGCCCAATTTGCAAAAGCCGCTCTTCCATCAGATCCGGAATTCGGCCATCGGCGGTGGGCCCAATGTCCAGCAGCAGATTACCCCCGCGCGAAACAATGTCGGTTAGAATCAAAATAAGGTCCTCGCCCTTTTTGTAATCCCTGACGGTTTCCATCCGGTTATAACCGAACGATTCGCCAATGCCCCGGTTTTCTTCCCAGGTCACGTCGGCATTCATGCCGGAGCCGTATTCCGACGTGAAATAAGTCCCTTTGTTGTGCTCGCGGGTCTCCTTACCCCAGCGATCATTCACGACCACTTCCCCTTTAACGGGCGATTCATTAAACAGCCAGGCCAGCAAATCCGGACTGCGCCACTCCGCGCTGGTCATTTCCCATTCGCCATCCGAGAAGATCAGGGACGGCTTGTATTTGGTAACCAGATCTTTGAACTGCGGAAATAAATGCTCGTTAATAAACCGGCTTTTGTCCTTCTGGAGCCATAACGGATTATACCATTCGTAGAGCGAATAATAAAAGCCCATTTTCAATCCAGCCTCCCGCACCGACTGGCTCAAATCCCCCAGCACATCCCGTTTGGGTCCGACGACAACGGCATTCCAGGGGCGGCCCCACGAACGGTCGGCCTCGGCGGAAGGCCAGAGCGTAAAGCCTTCGTGGTGTTTGGAGGTCAGCACCACGTACCGGGCGCCGGACTTCCTGAACACGCCCGCCCAGTGAGCCGGGTCGAAGAGCTCGGCGCGGAACTGGGGTGCGAAGTCCATGTAATTAAAATCCGCACCGTAATTCTTTCTGTGAAACGCCTGGACCTTATCGTAACTCTTGCCGTCTTTGTTCATCAGGTAATTCCAGTACCATTCGGAATACGCATCGGGCGGACCGGGCGCGTAGGAAGGCACGGCGTAAACGCCCCAGTGAATAAAAATACCGAATTTGGCCTGATTGAACCAGGCCGGGATTTTACGCTGATTCAGCGATTCCCAGTTGGGTTTATATTCCTGGGCCAAAGCCGAACGGCTTATCAGCAAGCTAAGTAAAACGAGTAGGTACCGCGTTTTTGTCATTTTGGAGAGACTGTTTTTTAAGTTGATTGCTGGAGTTAGCAGGGAGTTGGGTGTAGTAGTGGCAGGACTCTGATTCGTGCCACCACTACACCCAACCGCTGACTATTTACCCATTTTCAGGACCAGTTCGCCCCCGCTGGCCAGCGTCTGGTGCGGTAACACAAAGTTGGTGAACGGCTTTCCGTTGAGTTGCATTGTCTCAATAAAGGGCTTGTCTTTCCCGTTACCAGCCGCACGAATGACGAACGGTTTAGCGCCGGGGCCAGCCTGAATCCGAACTTCCTCAAACGACGGCACGCCCAGCACAAACTCCGGTCGGCCCGGACAAACCGGATAAAAGCCCATCATCGACGCCACCAGCCAGGCCGACATTTGCCCGGCATCTTCATTGCCGCTCAGGCCACCCGGCCCCGTTCCGTACTCTTCGGCCACGATCTGACGAACCCACTGCTGCGTTTTGCGCGGCTCGCCGACGTAGGGAAACAGGTAGACGGCCTGGTGGTCGGTTTCGTTGCCGTGCCAGTAATAGCCTTTCTCGAAAAAGGTCGTCAGTTTGGCTGCGAACTTATCCTGACCGCCCAGGAGTCCAATGAGGCCCGGCACGTCCTGCGGCACATACCAGGTGTAATGAAACGGGGTTCCCTCACAAATGAAATAAACCTTCTGAAACGGGTCGAACGGCGTTATCCATTGCCCATCGGCGTGGCGTCCCCGGACGTAACCCGTTTCCGGATCGAACACATTGCGGTAGTTCTGCGCTCGATTAGCCAGATTTTGAGCGTCGGCCATTTTCCCGAGTTTAGCCGCGAATTGCCCCAGGGCAAAATCGTCCAACGCGTATTCGAGCGTGCGCGATACCTGCTCCCGCCGGTGGAACGCATCCCAGACGCTGTCTTCTAATGGAATGTACTTGTATTTTAGGTACGAAGTCAGCGCCCGGCGCCCCTTGCCATCCAGGTAATCTCCGCGGGAAGGACTGTCGAACGCATTCTGACGCATGTAGCGGTAGGCTTTCTCCGTGTCAAAATCACGGATGCCCCGCTGGTACGCATCGGCGATCATCGTGCTGGCGTGGTCGCCAATCATAGCCGCCGTGTAACTCCCCCAGGCGGGGAAGATCGGCATCCAGCCGCCCTGTTCAGCCTTCGCAACCAGCGACTTGACCATGTGCAAACTCCGCTGCGGCTCCAGCAAAGTCATCAGCGGATGCAGGGTCCGGTAGGTGTCCCACATCGAAAAATCGTCGTAGTAGTCAAAGCCGACCGCTTTGTGGGTAGCCGAATCCTGCGCAAAGCCCGTGTATGAGCCATCCACATCGCTGGCAATCCGGGGTAGCTGGTAACTGTGGTACAACGCCGTATAAAACTTGGTTCGTTCTTCTTTCGTGCCTCCTTTCACCTGTACTTTACCCAGCGTCGTGTTCCAGACACTTTCGCTTTGCTGGCGTAGCTGCTCGAAATTCCAGCCTAAAAGTTCGGTTTTTAGATTGTTACGGGCGGCTCCCAGGCTGGTAAACGAAGTACCAACCCGGGCCTGTACAGTTTTAGCGTTCTTAAACGATACGGTTAACTGCTGCGCGCTGGTGCCGGCAATGCGCGTCGTTACAACCTCAAACGGTTGATCAAACTGAATCACGAAATGGCCGCTGAACCCCGCCGACTTGCCCCAGCCCTGGTAGATGCGATGCACGGGATTGTATCCCACAATCTCTTTCCGGGCCGCATCCACCCGCACCACGCCCTGTTTCTCGTCACTGTTGGCCTGAATGAATACGTAATGATTGCCTGTACCAAACGTAAACCGCAGCAATCCCGCCCGTACCGATCCCGTTAGTTCGGCCATAATGCCAAAATCATCCAGGGTCGCTCGGTAGTAGGCCGGGGTTGCCGTTTCAGCCTCGTGTCGGAAGGCGGACGAGGGTCGGGCGGTCACCGTATCCAGTCGGTTGGTCGCGAAAGGCATGAGCGTGACGCTGCCGTAGTCCTGCGTACAACTCCCGCTCATCCAGTGACTGCCCCGAAAGCCAGTCAGCCGCTTGTCATCGTAATAGTAAGGCGCGATGCATTTCGTTTCGGTGGAGCGGGTCTCGGGTGTCCACTGGGTCATGCCGAAGGGGCGCCCAACGGCCGGGAAGGTCTGACCTTTCTGCTCGGAGCCTTCGCCGTGGCGGGTGGCACTGGCGGTTGTGGCAGGTGCCGTTCCAATGAGGGGGTCAACGTACTGGATGGGCGATTGGGCGTTGGCTAAGCCACTAAAGACCGCGAGGCAAAGCAGACTGAGTATGGGTTTCATCAGTAGGTGGTATGGGTAACAGGTAGGCGTTTACAAGTACACCCAACGATAGAAGCATCTTCGACCCCGTATTTAATCCTATTCAGAACAATAATTTTTGCTCAGCTCGCCCAATCTTATTTTTATCCAACTGAAGCATTTAACACTCTAATTCGCCGATAAAAACTAAAAAGCGGTAGCCCAGCCGTTGCTGAACCACCGCTCTTTTTTACCTGTCGAATCGTTCAGGAACGCTTCCGCCAACCCGCAACATACTTCGATAACTCAATTTTCATATCAGTGGAGTGGTAGAAATAAGGTCCCGGCAGCTGGCGACCGACCAGACAGTTGATAAACAAATAAGTATCATTGTCGGGCACGTACATAAGCTGCGTTGTGTTGCCTACCCCATCGCCTTCGTGGCCGAACTGCGCCGTACCGGGGCCAAACTGAAAATATTCGAGGCCCAGGCCGTAATCCGGTTGGGTCGACTCTTTACCCTGAATCCAGGTTTTCATTTCCTGCATTGAACGGGCGCTTACCACCTTACCCTCCACGAAGGCCCGCATAAAGCGGATAGCATCCCCGGCCGTACCGGCAATACCGCCGTAGCCGACACTGCTGTTACCCAATGCCTTATTCCAGGGCGTGGCGTTCTGTAAATTGCCGCTGGCGTCCAGATCCGCGTAATAATCCGAGAAAGGCAGGCCTTGCAGGCTGCTTTCCGCTAGATCGTAATAGGTTTCTTTCAACGCCAGCGGGTTAATGATCTGCTCTTTCAAAAACTGACCGTACGCCCCCCCGGATGCCTTTTCGACGATCAACGTCAGCAGCAGATAATTGGTATTGGAGTACGAAAAGTCGGTACCCGGTTCAAAGTTAAGCGGTTGACCACTTACCATTTGCAGCCGTTCGTCCACCGAGGGCTGGTGCAGCGGATCGCTGAACTGGCGCTCCAGAAAAGCGGGTAACCGGATCAGGTCAACGATGCCGGACGAGTGGTTGAGCAGCATCCGAACGGTGATCTTATCGCTTTTTGGGATGCCGTTGATCACGCTGGCGGCTACGTACTTACTCATGGGCGCATCCAGGTCAATCTGCCCCTTTTCGACCAATTTCATGATGAGCGAAGCCGTATAGATCTTACTGATGCTAAAGTACCAGTTGGTCATGGCTGGCGAGATGGGCGTTTTCTTCTCTACCGACGCATAACCAGCTCCTGTAAAGTACCAGCCATCGCCATTCAGAACGGCGACCTGAACGCCGGGAATGCCTTTGGCTGCGTAGCGATTCACAATGGCCTGCAGCGAATCCTTCATGGGGTGACGCTCGTTAACGGCGCCATCGGCGGGGCTCGGGGGCAGGGCGTTGTCATGCGATTGGCAGCTGATCGCCCACAGAGAGGCAGCCATCAGCAAGACGGAAAGTGACTTTTTCATGCGGTGTGTATTTATTGTTTACTATTTGGTTGCGGTAATAGCGCTGGTAGATTGAGGGGCCTTCCGGATTAATTCGAGCGTGTACTGCATCACCCGGTCGTTGCCGGTTAAGACGTCTTCCACGGTGGGCACAACAAAGTGGTCGGGCCGGATGCCCTGCCCCGGTTGCCGATTGGCGGGCAGATTAGCCATGTGAAAACCAAACATGGGAATGCCGAGATCAATTTTGGAGTGGGGCAATTGTGTGACGGTAAAAATACCGCTGCTGTTGCCAGCGTAGCCCCCACCCGTTTCGTCGCCGACAAATACGGTCTGGCCGGATCGACTGCCCCGGTCGGCGTGCAGGCGGGCCGCCAGCTCCGTTGTCACCGAAAAGCTGTTTCCGTTAATCAACACGAACAGATTGCCCCGAAAGGTCGCTCGCCGGGGCCGCTGACTGTTTAGCCCCTTCTGGGCAGTAAAAACATAGTCACTGCCTTTTTTCCTGACCAGAAGCCACTTCAACTGCTGATACAGCTTGGGCGTCCAGGCCGGAAACGAGTAGCTCTTTTTCTGCCGAACGCGGATAAAGTCGTAGTAGCGAAACCGACTTTCGGACAGATACCGGGCCAGCCAGACCCCGTATTTCTCTTCCCCGCCCTCGTTGTTGCGCAGGTCCAGCACCAGATTCTGAACGCCTTGCTGGCCGATTGCCCGGAATGATGTTTTCAGAAAGCGCCTGAAATCTGGCTCTGTTTTATCGGACCAGAAGCGTTCCAAGGTCATAACCGCGGTGCGATTGTCCTTAAAGACCAGCCGAAACGGCGGCTGAGTCGCGGGCTTATGCGCTTCAACATAGTTTTTAATCCTATCCAGCGTCACCGCCGGTAGCGTGGTGATTTTATCTTCCTCGTTGAGTCGGTAGGCAACGGCAAAGGAGGGAGACGCTTCGACAAACGTCGCGTAGTAACCGGAGAAAAACTGGTTCAGGTCGCCATACTTAGCCTTATTCGTTGCGCCGTCGGCAAAAGTCATTTGGGGCAATAAGCGCTGTATGATCGTTGCAATTGGCTGACCGTTAATGGCTGTTAGCTCAGCACCGGCAGGAATTGAATCTAAACCATAAGACGCGATAACCCAGGCTTGCTGATCCAGAAAATAAAGCTTCAGGGGAAAAAGCTGATTCGTCTGAAAAGGATAGTGTTCGTCCTGTCCCGCCGGAATCCATTTGACATGTCCATCGCGCAAGGCAACCAGCAACGGCGTCATGGTTACGTAAAATTCGTGCGAGGTCATGGGCTCCGTTAGCCGGCCTGCCGCAATGCTGAAAAGCGAATCGAAAGTAGCTTTGGGTGTGTAGCGGTACATCTCCGGATGCACCTCGTTAAGGGCGGTTCGGAAGCGGGCAAAATCAGCGCGCAGTTGCTCCGGAGTCAGCTGCTGCGCGGAGCCGTAATACTGGCTGAGGCACAGCAACAGCCAAAGGAATCGCTTGTATTTCATCGTCTTGTTGTCTACGGGTTCGATGAAACAAAGCTGCGCCAAAAAGAGCACTGACTCAATGGAGTGTGGCCTCAATTGTCGGGAATTGCTTCCGAAGCGTCGGTTTTCAGGCCCCCAGCCAACCCTTAAAGTCGCCCGCCCTTTCCCGACTGACAACTACCTCATCCGCGAAATAGGGCCGCAACCCGATTTTCAGTTTCCCGTTAAAGTAGAGATGAACTTTATCAACCGCCCGGATTTCGGCGATAATCTGGCGATTGAGCCGAAAAAAACGCCGGGGATCGAGCATCTTCTCCAGTTCGTCCATGGTGTAATCCAGCATCCACTCGCTCTCCTCGTAGGTTTTGATGAACGCAATCTTGTTTCTGGTGAAAAAGTAAGCCACCTCATCAATGGGAATTGGAAACAGCCGTTGGCCCTGCTTGATCAGGAAACGCTTCCGAAAAGGCTCAACCGCGGTGTCCTCCGCCCGACCTGCGTTTTGGCGGTCGAGGGCCATCTGACGCAGCAGGTCCACCAGCGACGTTTGAAGAAGGTCCTTTTCCGGACTCAACAGTTCCTTCAGGGATTGCAGCTTGGCCAGCGCCTGGCGCAGATCAGCTTCCTTCACGGGCTTCAGCAGATAATCGATGCTGTTGACCTTAAACGCCTTGATCGCGTATTCGTCGTAGGCCGTGATAAAAATAACCGGGCTGTCTACCGTCGTTTGTCTGAAGATCTCAAAGCTTTGGCCATCGGCCAGTTCAATGTCCATCAGGATCAAATCCGGCGCCAGCGCGTTTTCGCCCACCGGCCCGGCCGGGGTACGGTGCTGCTCCAGCCACTCAACCGATTCGGCCACGCTGCCCGTCACGCCGACCACCCGCGCCGTTGGCTCTACCTCCTCCAGTAACCGTTTTAATTTTCGGGCGGTTGGTTCTTCATCTTCAATGATAAGAACGTTCATAGTATGTTGTTTGAATCAACGGAATCATAACCCCAAAACAGTCGTCGGTTTGTCGGACAACCACCTCGGGCTGTTTAAGTAGCCGGTATTTTGTGAAGATATGTTTCAGCCCCATTTGGTTGGAAGGAGCGCTGTTTTGTTTTTTCCGGATGTTATTCACCACAAACAAATTACTGGCATTATCGGAATAAATCCGGATAGTCAGGGGCTTGGCCGGCAGGGCTACGTTATGTTTGACCGCATTTTCGACCAGCAATTGCAGGGTCAGCGGGGGAATCAAAAAAGCGTGATAGCGCTCATCAACCGCTATGTCCAACTCCACGCTTCGCCCAAAGCGCATTTGCAGCAGATGAAAATAAGCCCGGATGAAATGCAGTTCGTTGTCCAACGTCGTCAACGACTGCTCGTTGGTTTGCAGCACATAGCGGTACACCGACGCCAGTTCGTCAATAAATCGCTCGGCCTGCTTAGGATCTTCGCCCACCAGCGACGATAACGTACTTAGACTATTAAACAGAAAATGCGGATTAATCTGCGCCTTGAGCGAGTCGAGCTGACTCTGGAGGGCTTCTTTTTTAAGCTGTTCGGCTTCGTAATAGGTTGTCCACCACTGTCTATACAGATGCTGTCCCTCATAAATGGCTGCGATGGGCAGGATAAATAAAAACGAGACCAGAGTCGTAACAAGGTAAGTCCCACCGGGCAGTGGATAGCCCCAGAACTCGGTAACGTCGTAAACATACGTTACCGCAGTTCTCTGAACAATCGTGGCCCCCATAAACCAGCCCAGTTCTAGCAAAATTCGTTGCGTGGTCTGCGTCAACCGCGGATACTTGCGCCGAGCTACGACGATGCCCAGTCGGGCCACTTCCAACAGTAGCGTCCATTCAGCAAGACTAATCAAGAGTGCTTTAAACCAGCTAATATCCTCGGGACCGTTGTCTGGCTGATAAAAAACGAAGTTGGCCACCACCGCAACCAGCGGAATGGCCGTTAAGCGTAACCACTTGTCGTTCAACCCCTGCTTCATGAAGTAAAGATGCTGAAAAAGCGCCTGAAGGGAAAGGGGCCAAAGTCGAAGCGTCGGAAACCAGCGCCTAAGCGAAGTTTAGAACGCCTGTAGCGCACTAGGCCGTACGCTCACCCCGACGGAGCGCATTCACCAGATTGTGCGCCCGGCGCGTCGGCTCGGGAATGCGATAGCCCCCGTTGCATTGCAGCGTTAAGTCAATGGCGGTTTGCAGATCAACCAGGTGACCGGGCGAGACATACACCGGATTCACTTTGTTCTTTGTCCGCAAAGCCGCGCCGATAGTCTCGCCGTAATGCTTCATCGGCGACCATGCGCCCCGCTC
>Ga0325400_1005456_pt1 | contig 11978 bp, 7 predicted proteins | sample PopdelMetagenome_2_FD_205662 | JGI IMG/M metagenome (GOLD analysis project Ga0325400, IMG submission 205662) | Populus deltoides microbial communities from Bellville, Georgia, United States - Xylem-PdKOR-R1 | ecosystem: Host-associated > Plants > Phyllosphere > Stem > Wood/Secondary xylem...
CTATAGATTATCATATAAACTCATCACTAAAATCAATGAAGTATTTGTAAAATATTTTGATATGTTTCAACCTATAACCATTTTTGTAATGTCTCTATACAGTGACATATCATGTGCTACTGTTCCCATGTGGGCTTCCATGTCTCCTAACTTTACTAATTTATAAATGGCGAAGACGACATTTATCCATGTACGAAGACATTGAAAAATTCTTGCAAAGTCATGATAATGATCTCATGCCGATAAGGTACACTTACTCAGAGATTAAGAAAATAACCAATGGATTTAAAGACAAGTTGGGGGAAGGAGGCTTTGGCTCAGTGTATAAGGGAAAGCTTCGTAGTGGTCGTTTTGCGGCAGTTAAAATATTGGGCAAGTCAAAATCCAATGGACAAGATTTTATCAACGAAGTTGCCACAATTGGAAGAATTCACCATGTCAATGTCGTGCAACTTATAGGCTACACTGTCGAGGGATTGAAGCGTGCTCTTATATACGAGTTCATGCCTAATGGGTCTCTTGAAAAGTATATTTTTTCTAGGGAAGGTAGCGTCCCACTAAGCAATGAGAAAATGTATGAGATTTCTCTTGGGGTGGCTCGTGGCATTGAATATCTACATCAAGGTTGTGATATGCAAATCTTACATTTTGATATCAAGCCTCACAACATTCTTCTTAATGATAAGTTTGTTCCAAAAATTTCAGATTTTGGACTAGCCAAATTGTACCCAACAAATAATAACACTGTGCCCCTCACTGCTGCCAGAGGGACAATGGGATACATGGCTCCTGAACTATGTTATAAGAATATTGGAGGTGTTTCTTACAAAGCTGATGTCTATAGTTACGGGATGTTATTGATGGAAATGGTAGGAAGAAGAAAGAACTTGAATGCATTCGCAAATCATTCAAGCCAAATTTACTTCCCATCATGGGTTTATGACCAAGTTAGTGAAGGAAAGGACATAGAAGTACAAGAAGATGCCATGGAACATGAAAAGAAAACAACGAAAAAGATGATTATTGTGGCATTGTGGTGCATACAGTTGAAGCCTGTTGATCGTCCCTCAATGCATAAAGTTGTAGAGATGCTTGAATCAGATGTTGAATCCCTACGAATGCCTCCTAAGCCTTTTCTCACCCCACATCAGATGCCAGAAAAAGATGATAGAGCTAATCATGCAAAGTTATCGGATCCACCAAATGATTGTGTTGACTCTTCATATCAGTTTGGTCATTAATGATGAGATGATGAAATAATATAGTTTAATGATTATTAATTTTGATAATGTATTAACTATTTAAGCTTTAAGTATCTAAACTTTATTAATCATATCCATGATCTGGATATCCATTAACAATCTCTAGATAAAAATAATTCAATCAAGTAAGTATATAAATATTCAAAATTCTTACTCTTTTCATGATTTACTTGCTGTCACTTTGAGATAAAGGATGACTAGTAAATGACTCTATTCTCATACGTAGGACTATTGCATACATGTGGAAAACATACTTAATTTGGCCACAACGACTTGAAAAGAGATTTGTCAAGCAGACTTTGCAGAGCAGATGTTGCTGGCGATAGTCCACTCTCATATTCTTTCCTACTACCATTTATTTTATTTTAACATTTAGTTGAATAGTACTTAACGAGAATAATTTTTTTTTCTTAACTAAGCACTCGCATATCCTCACATGGAATTTACACTTCCAAATTCCAATCATAAAATTAAAGATTCCGCACATAAATAAAATCCTTGCATAAGATTATCGGCTACTATACATATAAAATCATAAAAAATAACACCATAAAATTCAAAATTCGATATTGATTACTTAAAAAAAGGAGATCTATTGAATAAGGCCAATTAAAGTTCTAATCTTCCAATTTCTAGATTAATATTTAAAAACCTTGAATTTTATATAATGTAAAAATTCATCTTATAAGCATATTGTACGTATTTTATACAAGCTCCCTAAGAGACTTGGGATTTTATGTCTAAGATTGTGAAAGAAAACAAAAAAGGACCAAGTTTATATATGACCTTAAATTAATGACTTACATTTTATTATCTACAAATGTTATTGACAGTGGGACAAAACTAAAATTATGTATTTTGTTGTCGTCTTTTATAAACTAACGTAAGACAAAATTAAGAAAAGAAAGTTTTGCTTCTTCAATACATTATGATACAGGAAAAGCTATTAGTCCAGCTTCGTTTTGTAACACGCGAATATGAGCATTTACAGTAACAAGGAAAATACACGTAGAAAGCTAAGATAGAAATTTCTGCTGCTGAGATGTAGACTTCCAGTAACGAAATGAGCAAACAAAATGATTCCGGCCTCTTTTTCTTTAGATTTCTTTAATCTGAATTGCAGGTATAAACGGCCAAGACAAAACTTTGCATTACATAAATCCCTTATACTCTCATGATTTCAAAGAATAACAACAACCCATGTTTTTTATTTACAGATCATGAAAGTGTTCATTTTGGAGAGAAAATCTGTCAAAAGGAAACAAGAGCATGCTGGTTTTTCAAATCTCCTGACGGTAAAGTGATAAATGCAGACAGTATATAAGCTGGACTATAAGAAACCCAGACTTTAGCCGCATGATGAACTCGATCTCTCGGTTTTAACCTTGGGTTATTTTTCAATTTCCTTTTACAATATAAGCTGGACTGTCAAGTTAACAGTTATGAAGAAAAACTTGCATGGGTTGTCACGTAGAATATCTCATGGACGCTTTAAGATTCAAAAACATTTCTTTGTTCTGTAAAAGTGGAAAGGAGACCTCCTAAGTCCTAACTACGAGTGATCATTTTCTTTTCTTGAAATCAAAACAGACTAAACCCAAAACAAATGAACTAAACCTTCTTTTCTTGATTCTCGCGTTTTTCTTTCGAAACAAAACAACAGGCTTATGGATTTGTGAAAAAAAACCTTGATGCGAGAAAAACATTCGATTTTTGCTAGATCAAAACGCATGAAGATGATGATTCAACTTGAAGCTTCGAAAATCATGTGATGTATTCTTTCTGTTGGTGTGCAGATCCGCCTTGCCATAAGAAAAGAAGACATATAGTAGATTTACAATGAATTCAGGACACTTTTGATTAGGCAAATACATCTTGTAAGCATACGACCTCTCCACATGCTCAACTTTCTTTTAAAATTCTCAATAATAGACTTCAATGCAGACAACCTTTTAGGATTGGATCCCAAAGACATGCCTAGATAAGAGCAAGGCAAAGAACAAATCTGCAAAAGACTAAGATATCATACTAACACAAGCATCTTCCCCAACATTTATGCCAATTAAAGAGCTTTTATGGAAGTTAATGTGCAAACCTAAACAAATTGCGAACCACAATAGAATCTTTTTAAGTGTTTTGACCATGTGAAAATCAGAGTGTTATCTGCATATTATAGATGACTGAGGCAAAAGCTGTCTCCAAAAGAAATACCTTTGAAAAGATTAGTTGTAGCTGCTTTCTAAAACAAAACAAATAACCCCTCTGCAATTAGAAAAAAGAAGCGAGAAAGGGGGTCACCTTGGCGAATCTCATGGCTCATCAAGAATTCCTTATAAGGAGATCCATTAATCAACACTAATAATTTTACGATGTACATTCAAGTTTTGATCAAATGAATTTATTTTTCATCAAAACCCGTATACCTGATCATAACTTGCTCTAAATAATTCCACTGGACAATATCGAAAACTTTGTGAAAATCCACCTTAAAGATAAGGCTCGACACCCTGCATCTTTTCAAGGAATGAATCGCTTCTGTAGCAACCAAAAACCCATCAATTATTTAAGTAAGTCTTTTTTACACTTTTACTTTCTTAACCTGCTTCCTTTTAAGAGCAGAACTCTTCATCTAAGCTCATCATATACAGCTGAGTGAATAACTTTAAAGGGATTACTGCAATGTGTTCTTGACTTGAATTTAAGTGATGGTATTGCTTTCCAGATGTATACATGGCGCCTGAGATTTATAACGATGAAATATTTGATCGAAGCGTTGATGCATACTCTTTTGGAGTTATTTTGTATGAGGTACTTCGCAGTCTAATTTGGCAAACTGGTTGTACTTTCATGTTTCCTTCATCTGTATTACTGCTATTCTTTGCACAGTGCATGGTTTTTTACTTGAAGATTTAAGTGCTAAGGGGGACTTTTCTTCTGTTTGTTTTTCGTTTGAGCTTAGATGCTTGAGGGAGTGCAGCCTTTCCATCCTAAAACTCCTGAAGAGGCCGTGAAGTTGATGTGCTTAGAGAAAAAGAGACCGCCATTCAAGATCAAAGCAAGAAGTTACCCTCAAGATTTAAAAGAGTAAGTTTTGGATTATGTCTTAAATTTCTTTTGCAAATTGAATAGGAAGTTGTCCCAAAACCAAGAATGGTACAGTGGATCTAGAAAACGACTGCTTATGCAAATTCGATATTGATCAAGTAAAGGCAGTTCCCTAAAACCAGCTAGAGACAGGGCTTGAGCTATTCGTTTCTCTTGTTTTACTTTGTTTTCCAATCTCTTCTTGATCTTGACTCACTATTGTCTTGCTCATAGAAATGAGAGGAACAACCTCATGGGAGTAGCTTAATTTTTTTGGGAATCATCTTGATCTTCATGTAGGTTGATTGATGAATGTTGGCATTCAGAACCTGTTGTCAGACCAACCTTTTCTGAGATCATCACAAGACTGGATAAAGTTTGTTGCAACTGTTCAAAACAAGGATGGTGGAAAGACACTTTTAAGCTTCCATGGTATGGATCTCTTGCCCTAAATCTCAGAAGCAGCAATATATACTGGCCTAAGACCACTGTGTTTTACCTCATTGTTCTGAGTCAATGTTTAATGAGATCATTAATTAAGTGCAGGAAGTAACAGGGGAGGCATTCAGTGACATTTTCAAGAAGAGGAAACTTGGAACAAGACCGAGGATTTTCGTCGATGAAATTAACAGTTTTGGAGCTTCATGTTACACATTGATCATTAAGGGGACAAATAAATTGGGATTAAGATCAAAATGAGTTGCTGTGTCCTTGTTCTCTTGTTCCTTTGTATGTATAATATGTGCACCTGGGATCCTTGTATGAATTGAAATAGTAATTTTACTTTATATTTCTGTGGCCTTCAACCAAAGAGCTAGACGATAAAAAACAAGCTCAAACATTGTATTCTAATTTGGCATCCTATCCTCGACAATCAATTTGTTTCTGCATTTCAATTTTCCCACAAAATACCTTAGGATAACATCGCGAATACTCTTCCTTTGAACCTGCCTTCAACAAGTAAAGTCCACTGCAAAACAACTAGATCTATAGATTTTGGCATGCTCCAACTTAATCCAGACCATTTCATGAAATGCTGCCAAAGCTTCCAAGGTTCATACATAGCAATGAAGAAATAGATGATTCACATACTCGATTTCATCAGCACAGAAAGGACATATTGCTTGACTTAAATTAATTAAATCCCTTTTATTAGAAAATCCTTTGTACAAATGGAGTAATAACCATAAGAAAATTTCAATCGTTGCTGGAGCTATTACTTTCCATCATAGTGATGTGAAAGAGAAGCCAATTCTGTCAAAAATATTCCTGCAAGATTTGATCGTATATTTTTCTTGGCTGTCAGCTTCCCACTGTTTCAAAATCATCTTTGTGTGGACTCAATCTGACCCCATTTATTTATCATGACAAGAAGCTATTGGAATGGTATTTGAACAAGAATATTTGAGGAATAAAAATTAAATATCTTAGCTGTTTTTTCTATAGCTATAGCTTTCTCGGTTTTTAAAGATTTTGATTTATTACAAACCCAGTATCTTATTGTTATCTACGTGATGGGACCCAAACAAAAGCTATTTTTCACTATATATTCCATTACCGCGGTTTTGATTGGTGATTTCAAACGATCACCAATCAAAAATTGGCTGTGTTGTTTTCTATTGATCACTTTTTTTTTCTTAACCTTTTCTCTAATTAATTGGCTGTGTTGTTTTCTATTGACCTGGAAAACTTCAAGCTGGGAAGACTCCTTACATTTTTGTTTTCGATTTCTTTCTTCTCTGTTTGGGCTCGTCTGCAATATCGCATTCAGGATGGACCCGAGGTGTAGACGAGCTTGACTTTGTAAGCGGAGGCCACAAAGAGGTCTTCCCCTTCATCGGTGGGAACTTTTCATGCAATTTCCTAAATCTTAATCATTGAGCTAGCTAGAGAGCAACCAAGCAATAATTCCAAGACTTTAGTAGTTTGTGGCATTCGTAATCTAGAGAATTTCTTGTTTACCAGGAGGATTGACCCAACTTTATCAATTGAAGTGAGATTATAATTTTTAAGATAAATTATTTGAATGGAAATGTTCGCCTTTTACTGTATTTGATAATTATCTGCCATCATTTTTTCCCCTCTTTTTAATTATTATTTTTTAAAGAGTATTGTACAAAACTCGCTTTTAATTGAATTATAAAGAAGGTATTTTAAAAAGTACCCAATTATGTTATAAATTTCAAATAAGATTAGATTTTTTATGATAATATTAACAATTATTTTTTAAATAATTACATATGGACATGTTATATACAAAGTATTTTATAATAATTTGTTCATGACTACTGTGAAAATAAAATATTTACTTTGTAATTTATTATTATTATTATTATTAATTTAATCAACTTTTTTTACATAGATTCATTTTTATTTTTTTATTATTATTATTATTATTGATGCCTGCTTTTCAGACTGATGCAAGTCTAAACCAAAGGAGCAGTACCATCATCCAAATAAATTTACAATAATCTATCATCTGCAATCCTTGAGGTGAATCTCGATACATCTATGAATGATCATCTATGACTTCAATCAAACCTCTATAAAATTATGATGACAATATATATTAATTAACTATGTTAGGTAAATAAATTTTGCAAAAATATTGGTTTACCTCGAGATTATCCAACAAGCTAATTACAACTTCTTATAAATATTCCTTATCAATTATCAACGTCTATACAAATTTATACAATAAATTTATGAAAATTACAACAACACATGTAATTCGATAATTCAACAAATTTTAAACAATTTACAAACAAATATAATTTATAAAATCTAATACAAACCATAACAAGTGCAAAATTATACATTCACACTATAAATTTGTTTGAGAAATAACAATAAAACATGTATATACACTAACAAAATACATATTCTAAAAAAAAAAATTGACATTTAAATGTTAAAATTAAAAAAGATAGATTTACTTACAAAAAATGATAAAATCCACAATAAATTAGAACACGGATGTTGTGATCACAAAACTTAAAGAAATATGACTTGTGTTGAGAAGAGGGGGATTTGTTTTGGGGGGGTGGTTTGTTTGCAGTTTGGGAGGGGAAAGTTGGGATGGGGAAAAAGAAGGAGAAATAGATGAGGAAAGGGTCGGTAGAGTGATGATATATTCACTTTGTCAATGGAATCACCGACAAACTACTTCTGTCGGTGGTTCAATCATCAATTTTAACGGTGAACTGGTTATGTCATTATATAGAGATCCCGGTTTAAATCTCTTGGTGATTCCGTCGGTATAATCACCCACAAAAACTTTCACGTCAGTGAATCACCTTTTTTAAAATTTTGAATATTCCGTCGGTATATACCAACCGCAGTATTCAGTTAGTTTATACTAACTGAATTACAAACAAAATAGTATTTGTTGGTAATTATCATCGTAATTTACCGACAGAATTATTTCGTCGGTAATTTTGTTAGTTTTTGGTGAATTTCTAGTGGTGAGGTGAACGGTTGAAAGGATGACCTTTAATGTTCATCAATTTTTAGGTATAAGATAAGGTTCCGAAATTCTAAATAAAAATATCTTTATTGAAATTAGGTTTATGTGTTCCAATATTGTCATTGTTTTCTACGTGATGGGGCTCTGACATGAAAGATAGCTTGATTGTTATCAGAATGTTTTTTTCTCTTAACCTTTTCTCTAATTAATTGGCTGTGTTGTTTTCTAGTGACCTGGAAACTTCAAGCTGGGAAGACTCCTTACATGTTTTGTTTTCCATTTCTTTCTTCTCTGTTGGGGCTCGTCTGCATCGCATTCAGGATGGACCCGAGATGTAGACGAGCGTGACTTTATAAGCAATGGGAACTTTTCATGCAATTTCTTGGCTGTCAGCTTCCCACTGTTTCAAAATCATCTTTGTGTGGACTCAATCTGACCCCATTTATTTATCATTACAAGAAGCTATTGGAATGGTATTTGAACAAGAATATTTGAGGAATAAAAATTAAATATCTTAGCTGTTTTTTCTATAGCTATAGCTTTCTCGGTTTTTAAAGATTTTGATTTGTTACAAACCCATTATCTTATTGTTATCTACGTGATGGGACCCAAACAAAAGCTATCTTTCACTATACATTCCATTACCGCGGTTTTGATTGGTGGAGAGCTTTTTTAAAATTGTGGTAGCTGTTGTAATTTAAAGTGTTTTTTTTAAATATATTAATATAATATTTTTTTATTTTTTTAAAATTATTTTTAAGGTAACATATTAAAACAACAACAAAAAAACAAGCTATAGAAAAAATTCTTGCAAAGTCATGATAATGATCTCATCCCAATCCCAATAAGGTACACTTACTTAGAGGAACTAGATTTTTTTCAAATTAATCATTCTTTTATATATATATATATATATATATATATATATATATATATATATATATATATATATGAATGATATATATAGATGCATGTGTTTTTTGTTGTTATTATTATTGATGCTTGCTCTTCAGACTATGATGCAAGTCTAAACCAAAGGAACGGCACCATCATTCCAAATGAAATTATTTCATTGAAAATTATGCAAATTTGTTGTAAAATTGTTTCAACAAATTTGCATAATATCGCCAATACTAAGTGGAAGCAAAAAATGTTTCAACCTTACTTTTGCAATAGTAGTTTAACTTTTGGATGAATTTTCGGATTATATATTTTGCAATTAATATTATGCTGATATCTTTTTTTAAAAAAAAAGATAAAAATAATTTTAAATACTTAAAATTAAGTAAGTACTTAATTTTTGTTTTATATATAATGCTTTATTAAAATTCAATTACTTAATCAGTTGATGACATTATATATTTTAAAAATAAACTTTAAGTTAATTATTTTATTTTAAATATATTAACTTTAAGTTGGATCTTAATTTAATTGTTTAATAGTTATATGTACATAGGACTTAACCTAAAGTCTTCACACGAAATGTATAATTCTCCATATATATTTTTAAAATAAATGAGCACCATCACTTTGATTTTGAATTTGTTAATTTTTTTTTAATAAAGTAAGAGAAAATACATAAGAAACAAAATAAAAACAAAAAAATACAGATATTTTTATTTCTTTAATTACCTTGATTTAATATTATTAGGTCATGCACTAATATAAACTAAACTTATTTCTAAATTAATATTTCTAACTAGCCAAATAATATTCTAAGCAATGCCATATTAAAGATAGAAGTTGCTATCCCTTCTTCTAAAATTTAGTGATTTAGTAACACAATAAATAGAATCATAGTTGCAGCGATAGAAATTGCAACAATTACCTCCTTCTGGTGGTAATATCCATAATAAAGATTAAATAAAATGATTGGAAACGTGGACCAACTTTATACTTGAGCATGGTAAAATATTATGTCGTAACAAGTCATTGGGTCATATCTATATTATTTTTCTTTTTTAAAATATATATATAGTTAAGAATTATAATCTATATTGTGAAGAATTAAGGGTTGGGTGAAAGTTTTTCCAAAGACCTTGGTTTCGTGGTCTCCTGCTTATGATAGTATTATTACGATTTGCCAATATAATTAAAAAGTTTATTTAATTATTTATAAATAAAACTGGAAATAAACTTTTAGTTTTAAATATTTATATTAAGAAAAAATATATATAGAATTGAAGTTGATGCTAACAAGTCACATCAAATACTCCTGCCTTCAAACAAAACAAATAATATATTAATGAAAAAAATATATATTGTGAATTTTCATATTCCCAAAGGCTAAAGACATCGTCTCATATTGTAACTCCTTTAATTAAAAAAAAAACATAGTTGGTTTCACTTAGAGTTTTGCAAAACGACGTCGTGATACAATTTTGCATTTCTACTTTACTCCTACTATATTTATATTTAAATATTGAATGGCACCACATTCTTTCCTTGCTTTTTTTCTCTTATTGGCTTGCAAACTTCAAGGCAGTCTCCTCATTTTGGAAATTTCAAAAATATTGAATGGGCTCGTCTGCATCTCATTTAGAAAATTGAAAAATATAATTAATGAGAATGGGCCCATAAATTTAATGAGAATGGGCCTAAGACAATAACTCGAAGACTTTAATTTGTGGCTACTGATTGATTTCCTTTCGTATTGATCCAAGATGGTATACATAATATATTTATATATCTCTTGAGCAAAGTGTAACAAAGCACATTATTTGGTTTCCCAAAGAAAGTTTCTCTCTCAATGTTCAGTAGAGTATTAAGGCACCTCTTCGGTGCATATGCAGCCCTCCCTTTTCTAGTGATCCTATCCTCCCACCATAGTTGCAGTGCTACAAAGAACACCAGCAATTACTGCGCTCCTTCTTCTTGTGGCAATATCCATAATATTAGCTATCCTTTTCGATTAAATACTGATCCCAAAGGCTGTGGCAACAAAAAATATGAACTTGCTTGTGAAAACAACGTACGTCCAACTTTATACTTGCACATGGTAAAGTATTATGTCCAGGCAATCAATTACAGTGACTTCACAATTCGACTTGTAGATGCTGCTGTTCAGAAGGATGATTGCTTCTCCATCCCTCATCATTCTCTTACAGAAGAATTGCTCCGCTCCTATTATTATAAGATAAATTGGCGAGAAAGTTCTGTGTTAACTTTTTTATGTTGCAAGAATCAAATGCGCCTGAATCATACAGATTATATTATGGATACTTCTTCTTGCAAAAATGGCAGTGGTACTGCATATAGTTCTTCTTCGTCTAGCAGTATTTCTTCTCCCAGCTGTGTCGATATGGAAGGTTATTCCTATGTCATGGTTGATGGGCATGTCCAGGATGTACCTCACTTGTGCCGTATAAATTTGATTTATTCTGTGCCAAAAAATATGACAAATATGTCGTATACAGATGTCCATGATATTTTGGTATATGGGTTCGAGCTTTCATGGTTCTCTTTCTGTTGTGATTATATCACAGAGAACCGCTGCAATCTTGATGAAGCCACCATGATGAACAACAATTGTTTACGATATAACGATTACACAGAACCATACTACTGTACGTATTCTCTCTCTCCATATGTATCAGCTTACCTCAAGTACTGTATTATGAATACGCATACCATATTTGCTTTATTTTATGTGTTAAGGGTTTAAATCTACATGTCTGCATAACACAGCTTCAAATTTTCAAATGGTAACAGAAACAGAAACAAGGTGATCTTTCAAGTTACTAGAAATCTTCTGAAAGTAAAGTCAATAATGATAATCTAATGTAATGCTCCAATATTGCTTGGTTTCCGTTTATGTGTTAAGGGTTTATTTTATATTTTAATAAATGTTCTTCAGTTCAGTTAAAATTATAAGTTTGTAAATATCAATACTGTTGACCTTTTCTTGAAATTGTAGGGAAGCTGGTAGACCTTAATTTTGAAGGTGAGGACTATTACGGTCTTACATGTTCTGGCTCAATTCTACAAAAAGATACATTTACTTTAAGCATTTTCTTCGCCAATGAGTTTTTTTTTTTACTTTTTTTTAATTAATCATCAAGATTTTGCACGCTGATTCATATTTTCTTGGTGATTATAGGTATCGACTGGATATTTTGTCGAATTGATGAGGGTGAGTTAATTTATTTTGTGTAATTATATCATTT
>Ga0325400_1005457_pt1 | contig 11976 bp, 6 predicted proteins | sample PopdelMetagenome_2_FD_205662 | JGI IMG/M metagenome (GOLD analysis project Ga0325400, IMG submission 205662) | Populus deltoides microbial communities from Bellville, Georgia, United States - Xylem-PdKOR-R1 | ecosystem: Host-associated > Plants > Phyllosphere > Stem > Wood/Secondary xylem...
TATAGAAGCCCACGGATTTTGGTACCACCACCTACAAATTTATCAAAAAGATCTGAAAAACAAATAGATATCCCAGGCTACAAATCTATTTGCTAAGCGGTTCTAAGAAATTATAGTTGTCTGATCGACTCAAGAACTACCTAGGAATGGCTTGGGTTATTGAGTTGTCGGGTCAATTATTTGTTATCAAAAGGATGCTATTTCATTTTCTTAAAAAAAAAAAATTGATGTTGACTTTGTCGGCTCTCACCTAGTCAATCGGGTCATGGATCAGCCTGTCAAGCTAATTGGGTTTGGTTCAAATCAATGTTCTTTTTTAATTAAAACTTGATCTCGATCAAGTTTTGAGTCATGAATTTCTCAATCAACTTGTCTATTGAGCTTTTTTTACATGGTTTCAGCAAGTTAAATTAGGCAAGTAATGTTGACGATCAAAAATCGATAAAAGGTTATGCTATATATATCTTGTTTCCCCCTTATAAATGCCGTAAACAATGAACCATTACACTTCCTACTACTGAGGTTGAATATAAATCTATTTTCAGTGTTGTTGAATAAAAATAGATGCACTCTCTCCCTACTTGTTTAGGCATTTTGATTTCTTTTTCTCCTTTTTTTTTCTATTGTAATTATATTCTCTATTTTTTTTTGTTAAAATTGACTATCATTATGTTCGCGACATGATTGCTTAGAAGGAACTATATGTTTGATTTATATCTTCTGAAGATCAACTTATTGATATTCTTACTAAGTTATTGTTGTTTACTCACTTCTTTTATCTTCAATCCAAAATAAATGTGTTCTTTCCCTTTCTTCAACTTAAAAAGATGTATTAAGAACAATTTAGAATGCAGTACCTATATACAATACCAGTCCAATATCCAAAACCCATTATGTTAACATATCTAAAGGTAAGACTTCTCTTATAAAAAGTGTATAAACATATGTTTTATATATTGAAAACTCCCTTCATCAATAATATAGGCTACTAGTGTAGAATTTATAGCATGAATTCTTTTACTCATTGTCTTGTTTGATTTTCTAATTTAAATGGTATCAAAGTAGTTGCATAACTACAATATGTTTTTTCTACAAAACACAACACCCTCTTTTGCTTCCTCACGAAAGACAACTATGACAAACAATCTCATAGATATGGCAACCAATTGCAACCTTTTTAGCCTCAAGTCCACATTACACAATTCTCACCATTGTATTTCTCTCAAACTTATCCACAAAAAAATATTTATTTTAAAAAGATCAAATATGGGTTCATCGATGACAACAAGACCTATCTGCTTGAATTTCTTCAACAAGTCTCAATTCATACTACACTAAATGGATACAATAAGATCAGTTGTTAATGAGCACTCTTATTGCTTCCCTACCTAGAGGCTTTGACTCTCCATATTTCAATCCTATATGTTTTTGGCATATTGTGGGTGGTCTTTAATGTCTCTTATTCACTCAGCCATATATTTGTTTTACAGTCACTAAGATGTGTCAATTTATGCATACACCTATTAATGTGCATTGGTTAGCTGTTAAACGAGTTATGCTATATCTTAACGGTACTTGTATGACATGTCTTCATTTTACTAGTGCTAGTGAGCTTTCTTTCCATGGTTTTAGTTATTTGGATTAGGCAAGTAATGTTATCGATCAAATATCGATAAATGTTATGTTATCTATCTTGGTAATCATCTTGTTTCTTAAAACTCAAAGAAGCAATAAACTATTGCATGTTCTTTTATTGAGACCGAATATCCAAAATCACGATCCGTTCAGGTTATTTCTGGTGGCCTCAAGGCTAAAATGTTTGGTAATAATTTAGGGTTTATTTTGGATTAAAATGGTTTTATTTTGCATGAGATGACCCAGGGTATCACTTGAAGACTTTGGAGAACTTCAAGGCTTCTTTCAAAACCACACTACTAAAAAGCTTTGTGTTGTACGTTTCTTTTTATTTATAAATTATTTATGATTATGATTAATAAATTTTGAAACAATTTGTGTCCTTAAGATAATGCTTGAACACGGTGGGAGCCGAATTACAAGTTGTTAATAAAAGTAGCAACCCCATTTCATTTTTAGCAGATGATTTTGTTATTCTAACACCAGATCAACAACATGAAATTTCTTCTAAACTTCTCCTCGTCAATTTTGATGGACTATATATCTAAGGTTTGTTCTATATTGGTTTTCACCTTTTCGCTGAACATATTGTTGGTGTAATGATTGTTCTCTCCTTCTATGTGATGGAGCAATTTTTGGTTAGGGTAGGTGTATATAATGAGAATTACCACTCTAAATAACCAGATTAATCTTAGTGTTTTATGATGCTTTAGCATGTTTGATTCTGTTGAAATCTAGGTAGTCATTAGGACAATCAAAAGTTGGAACTTTGAATAAAAGATACATGTCCAACTTTTGAATAAAAGATACATGTTTTTCTACTGTTTAATAGTCTGAATTGTGGCATTTTCTTTGTCATATGTTTATCATACATAAAATTAAGAGTATTGGGTTTCTTTTCTACATCAAAGGAATTGTGAATTTATTGTTGTATGTGATTTTTTTAATACAATTTTTAGAACTATTAATCTAGTCTTTATAGGCAGTGAAGTTTTATTAATCTAGTCTTTATAGGCAGTGAAGTTGAGAGACACCATTTTTGTCATTGCTTTTCCTATTTTTTAGGTTGCTTCTCCATTCAGGTTTGCTTCAGTCTCTTTCTTTTCAATTGATTTGTTTGAAAAAAAAAAACCAGATACAATTGTCAGGTTGAAAGGTTGCTAAACAAGTAGAAACCAGCTCTTTGTCAAGAAAAAAGGAGGAAGGATCTATCTTTAGCTAGTAGTAATTGTTATACTGTTGAAAAAAAAAAGATGCATTGAAGAAGAAAAAAATTGTTTATAGTCTCGGTCTTTGCTTGAACCTAGGCCTAGCCACTTCACCTAATTTAATCATTGTTAATGGCTTATCGCCCTAGGCCTTTTGAAAAGAAAGAAAAGCATAGATTCATGTACCTAGCATGTTGATTTTTTTTTTTAAGATTGTTCGCCCTTTTTTTTTTTAATGACAAACAATGTTATCTGTCAGCCTAGATTTTGACCACCACTATGGTGGTTGGAAAATTAGGGTTATAAGTTTTTTACTTAAAAACACCCTTAGAATATCAAGAAATCAACTTATCAATCTAATAAACCCATAAAACATTCCAAACCATAAAATCAAACCAAATAAAATATATCATCCTCTACTTAAATCTAATTTTTTAGGCTATATTAAGACTTAAAAACAACTATCATGAGACTTTCCTTACCTAGTGGGATTTATTAACACCAATTTTAACTATTTTGGTGATCAGAATAAGTGTCAATGTTGAGCTTTCTCTCTCAACGACATAATCCAACTCTCTTTCTCTTTATTTCATCTCATAAAAATAAACTGAAAAATAATAATAATAAAAATAAAGTTTGGTATCAAAATTGAATTTCTAGAAATAGGGGACTGATCACCTATTAAGTTAAAAAGATGGGGGACTAAACTAAAGTTTCTAGATGAAATTAGAATCCACCACCTATTTTTGCTTGTGTTTTTCACTTTGATCATCTGTTTTTTAATTTCACCACTCTTAATAAAAAGGAATTGATTGGCTATTAATTTGGGCCTAAAAAAGTTCAATTGCACATTACAAAAGATTGATGACCAAATTAGATTTTTTTTTTAAAAAAAATCGTTATTTCAATTTACAATGATTTATGAGAAAGTAAACAATAAATAAATGCACGATAAAACTACTACCCCTTTTAGTTTCTTTTAATAAGTTCCAAGCAAGCTATCAATATATTCAAGCTAATTAAGAAGTCTTGTTAGCCAAACAAACAAAATTAGAAGAAAATAAGGTGAGAAGGACTATCTTCTCTAAAAACCAGAAGAATGAAAGCTCTCTTTTTTGGTAAAAGAAGGGTTCGTTTGGGAATGCGATGCAAACCGCATTCTTTCAAAAAAATTTATTTTTTTGTTAAAAATTATTTTTTATATTTTCAGATTGTTTTGATATGCTGATCTCAAAAATAATTTAAAAAAACAAAAAAAATCATTTTAATGCATTTCTAAGCGAAAAGCACTTTGAACCACAACCACTACCACAATCCCAAACAAGCTTATGAGAATGATAATTGCTTTTTATGTACAAGACCTCGACACTTTATGCTTTATTTTATCTCTTATATATTAAGATAGTGTTTAAGAGTATAGTAATGACTGCTTTTCACTCGAAAAATACGTCAAAAAAATGTTATTTTTTTTAAAAAAATTATTTTGGGTATCAGCACATCAAAACAATAAAAAAAACATTAATTTTTAAAAAAATTAATTTTATAAAAATTACGATTTCAAACGCGTTCCTAAATAGGGTATAAGTTGATCTAAAAACTAGGAAAAGAAATCAAGTAAAAGATACTAATTCAACTAAAAAAGCTTATTTAAGGATGAATTTGAAATTTTTGCAAATTGATTTACGTTTTCTTTTTAATTTTCCATGTAAAAAATCATAAATATGTTTGGTTGAAAATAAAATTTTGATTTAAATAAAAAATCTATTATAAAATTGAATTAAAAAATAAAGAATTTTAACTTTTAACTTATTAAATCTAACTTATACTCCTTGTTTTTTTAAAAAAAAAGTTATTATGAGTGATTTTTAGTCAAATACACTTCTAAATTCTAACTTATAACTCATCTATGATAATTTTAAAATTATAATTGAAAATAAAAAGTGTTTAGTCAAACAAATATTTAATTCATTTGACATATAAATTAATATTCTTAAAACTTGAAAACAAAAATACTACATGAAAAATGAAATAATTTAAATGTAAAGAATATTTTTTTTTGACAGCCTAAATTTAAATTCAAATGAATGATTGATTGTTTTTGTGTTTTAAAAATATTTTTGAAAAAAATTAAATTTTTTTTGTTTTAAGTTTATATTTTTTTTATATTTTCTGATCTTTTAATGCATGAATGTAAAAAATAATTTTTAAAAAATAAAATATATTATTTTAATATATTTTTAAATAATATACATTTTAAAAAATAACCAAAATCATAAACGACTTTAAAAAAAAAAAAAAAAACCAATACTGATTGCTCTTTATTAACAGCCCGATTTCCCACGGACGACACCTCACTCGTCAAAATCATCTTTTCCGCCACAACAAGCCATTTTTAAAAGCACGCTAAACCTCCTCCTACTTCCTCTCCCTCTCCATTTTTCTCTACTACAACAAAAATCATGGCTCCGGAACCCTCAATAACCGCCGCCTCAGAAACCCAAGCCTCAGTCGAAGTCACCACTACCTCTCATGACGTAACCGCCGACTCCACCTGCAATGACAACAATGGAGAAACTTCAGACCCAGAGAAGTCTCTGGATTTCGCTGTTGAGTTATTAGAGAAAGGATCTACGGCGCTTAAAGAAAATGACTTCAGTGAAGCCGTAGAATGCTTTAGCCGTGCCCTTGAAATCAGGTTAGGGTTTTCATGTCATTGTCTAATTTTGGTTTTGATTAGTCGAACATTGCACTTAACTAGTCAAATCTCTGTTCTATCGATGGTTTTTAGTAGTTTTGGTTTAAGGGTTTTTTTACGGTGGAGCTTTACTTATTAAAAATGTGGTTAATTTGGGAAGAAATTTGCAGATAGAATGTGTAAATTTTATGTGTCAAGTTTCAGAATTTTCTACTTTAATCGAAAGAATTTGATGTTTATGAAATGGGTATTTCTCAAAAGTCGTTTAGGTAATTGGGTTTTTAGGGTTTATATAATTAAGACCTTCGCGTTTAAGAAGAGCAAAGAGAAGGGCGACGTTATTTTGGGAATCTTAGTGGTAAAATGTGCCGGAGTTTAAATAATAACAAATTTTTGGGGGTCATAACTAAGAACTTGAACTTCTGAAGTGTTTAACTTCTGGTGAATGAATTTGATATTTGTGCAATTGGGAGTGAGATTTTGCTCCAATAAATCTATGCAGATTTTGATGGAGCTTTAGTTTACTTAATGTTTTTCGTATTTTTCTAAATTTTGATTTTGTTAGGGTTTTGCATCATGGTGAGCTTGCACTTGAATGTGTGAATGCATACTATCATTATGGACGTGCACTGTTGTATAAAGCGCAAGAGGAGGCTGATCCGTTGGGTATGGTGCCTAAGAAGGATAGTGAATCTAAACAAAATGATGATAAAGATGCAGCTTGTAAGAATGTTTTAAATGGAGAATCTTCGACTACTTCTGCTTCTAGTAATGTTGGAGAAGATGGGGGTTTTAATCATCCAGAAGGTGCAGCTGATAATTATCAGTATTTTGTTGCTCATAATGTTAGTTCATAAGTTGTCATAGTAGTTAATAGGTTGCTTTTTTGTTAATGTTTGTTGGTATTTATCAACATTCAATTTCTTTGCTTTCAACTTGTGACGTGTGGGTGCAATCTCTATCAGTAATGGGTGTAAATATGTGAAAATGAATAAACTGTACCCTGAACGTTAGAAATTCAAACATATGTTGCTATTTTTTGTGCCTGTTTTCTAAAAAGGGTCTATCTTTGTGGTTTGGAGTTGTTAGTTTAAAAGAATCATCTACTTATGGTGTCATTTGATATTTATGCCTCCTTTGATGCTTTAAGGAGTGCAACATATGTTTTGCATATTTTTGTCACCACACAAGCATGGGGTCCATGTTTGCAAGGTACTTGATGTTCTGACAATAAAACAGTCTGCATGAATTTGCATTAAATTTGTTATGCTTGAGCAAAATGACTGTCAATGATTTTTTATCCTTTAACATTCTTGCCTCCTCTATGCACACATACATACATCCATTAAAGAATTATTGGGAGCATGGATGAAGGAAATGGTATTTGAGATGGTTTTCATGGTAAATGATCTAATGATTTTGTATGCACTAAGATTGTTGAACTTCCACCAAGGCAGGAAGGTGCCTGGGATTGGACGTAAGCTGCCATTTCTAGTTTTATAGGGCTAGTAGTAGCATCAGTCTTGTGGTTAAAATGTGTCTGATTATTTCTTTTTGTTATGTCTGTATTCTGTTACAGCTTCTGATGGGAAAGATGAAGAAGAAGATGATGAGGGAAGTGATGATGATGACGACCTTGCTGATGCAGATGAAGAGGAATCTGACCTTGATTTGGCATGGAAAATGCTAGATGTTGCAAGGGCAATTGCAGAAAAACACCCTGGTGACACAATGGATAAAGTTGACATACTATCAGCACTGGCAGAAGTTGCGTTGGAAAGAGGTCTGTTTATGCATTTATTTGAGTTTAAATTTGCAACGGTGAGGATGTTTTTGGTTTTATTTTAAAAAATATATATATAAATAAATGGATGCATTACTAATATTTATGTTTTGTTTCTTTTTGCCTCTTGCTTGGCTTAAATGTGTGTTGTATTTTTTATTTGCTTCATGCAGAGGATATTGAAACATCTCTCAGTGACTACCAGAAGTCACTGTCCATTTTAGAAAGGCTTGTTGAACCAGACAGTAGACATTTAGCTGAACTGTATCCTTTTCAAGGTTTACATACTCCCTTGTCTTGGGATGGTAAGGATTACACATTGCCAGTTTATTTATTCTCCGGGTCCAGTTAAATTTACTGATAGTCACATGTGCTTTGTCTGGGCCAACCACTTTTGTGTTTTAGGGATTCCATCTTCTTATTCACTTTGTCACAGCTTTAACTGTGCAATTTAGAAATTTTCGGATATGTTTGTGTCTGGAGATTGGCTCTAAGTCCCAGGAAGCAATCCCATATTGCCAGAAGGCTATATCAGTTTGCAAGGCACGGTTGCAGCGACTCATCAATGAACTAAAGAGTTCTGGAAAATCAGCCACAACACCAGCTATTTCTGAATTAGACGAGGGTGTCCAGCAGTTGTCTAACATGCAGGCTGATAAATCTGTGACTGATAAAGAAGCAGAGATTGAAACGCTTACTGGCCTGTCTGGGGAGCTGGAAAAGAAGGTAAGTGCTGCTAGTCTCTGTGCAAGTGTTAGAATTTCATGTAAACCATCCTAAGTTAAACTGTGCATCTTTGTATTTTCAGCTTGAAGATCTACAACAGCTGGTCCTGAACCCAAAGTCCATTCTCTCAGAAATCCTGGGAATGGTAGCTGCTAAGGGAAAGGGAGGCGAGAAGAGTGTTTTTCCAACTGCCATGAGCTCTTCTCAGATGGGTACTGCTACTAGCAGTGGAGGTTTTGACTCGCCAACCATTTCCACTGCTCACACAAATGGGGCTTCTGGAGTCACAGATCTTGGTGTCGTCGGAAGAGGAGTTAAGCGAGTTTTGACCAGTACAGGTTCGACTGGATCAAGCCCAGTGAAGAAACCTACTCCTGATCCCTCGTCAGACAAAGGGGATGGAAAAACCTTTTAGTGGTTTTCTGAATTTAAATGGTCAGTGATTTGATGATCATAGTGCAAGCTGCTAAAGATTCTAGCACTATCAAATATAACCATTCAAATATCGATGTCATGGGTCCTTGAGAGCTGCTGGATTGGACCTACTTGGTGACTGCTGTATAGAGCAGTGTTAATGCGCTATCTGCCATGTAGGTGGCAGTAACTTTCCTATATTATTTCTGTGATATGACTTTGGAGAGCAATACTATTTTAGCATCTTGTAAAAGCTTTGCCTATATTTCAGTTATACTAACACACTTCATTAATTTTGGGAAGAAATGGACCGTTTTAATCCATATTTGATTCCCATTACCATCCATATTTGATACCCATTTTGGGAGAGGATATCTGCTCTTAAAACTTTCCTTTCGAGGCCATGGTTGCTGTCAGCAATGGATGATTGCTGGAAACCTAGTGCTCCGGACTCCATAATCCTCCGTTGTAAGGAATGGAAATTATAGCAGCTCTAGTTGCGATAATTTTTGAAGTCATTTAGGGATATGGTTTGAGCCTGCAAGATTCTCTTCGTGGGTTGAACATGGTGTCTGGTCAGATGAAACAGAGCTATGTGGTTGTCATTGGTAAACCACTTTGTTGGATTAGTGGATTATGTTATACTAGAATGATGCCTCGTGGGGGTTTAGCTCTAATGTAAAAATAAATAGTCAAGTGATAATAATTAAAATCAATTTGGATTAACTTAACTAATCATAAAGTTTAATGCTCACTAATCTAAAATCAAATGAATGAATTTCAAATAAAGATATATCAAAGAAAGAAAAAAGTTGAGTAAACTTAGGATAACTTAATTGACCCACCATCATATGATATTTGGATGAAAAAAATTAAATTAAAATTAAATTAAATTAAATTAAATCAATAAAAAAAACACCAAAAAAAAGTGAGTCAGCCCAAGTTAACTCGACTATAAACCACATCTAAATAACCCAACAGAAAGAAAAGTGGAAAAATTACAAAGCTCTAACACCAATAATTTAACGCTAAAAGATGAAAGTAGAAAAAAAAATAGCTTTATAAATAAAACTAATATCAATAATGAAAATGAAAACAAAAATCAATTTTAGAAAGACCTAAAAAACAATGAACTTAAAAGGAAGAATAAACAAAATTAGTAATCGGGGTTATAAGATCAAGATTACCCCATAAAAAGCAGACACGAAAAAAATCAAGAAACAAAATTCTCAATCATGAATTTTTTTAAAAAATAAAAAAATAACAATTAAAATAATGAGAATCAAATCTGATATAAAAACTAAATTGAAAGAAAATAATTAGAGTCTAAATTGAAAATAAAAATAAATCAAGAAAATAATTAAAAAAATAATAATTAAAAGAATGAGGATCAAAATTAGAAAAAAAAAACTAAATGAAATAAAATGACGAGGGAAACAAATTGAAAAAAAATCAAGAAAATGATAAAAAAAATAGTAATAAAAAAATAAGAACTAAATTTAACAAAAAAAAATGAAATGCTAGGGAAAGAATAAAAAAAATAAATTTCAAAAAGCATTAAAATCAATGTATATAGCAATAAAAAAATATAAAAACTAAAATTAAAATAAATATAAATTAAAGGATATAATTGAGTTTTGATTGGACCAGTAGAGACCCGGAGAGAGAACAGAGGGGAGGAATTCAACCGCTGTGAATATCACCACGACAACCACCCCCTTAATTGCACCACCACCAAACGGTTCAGACAAACATAGAGGTTGGATAATTTTTGCCGTTGTATGACACTACATGCCCTAATTACTTGCTGACTCGTTCATTACACAAGTCATCTAATTTTTCTTTTTTTTATTAATATTTTGTATTTGTTCAAAGATGGATCGTTTTTCGTTCAAGTTCATCATAACTAAAAAACCACATTGAAAATATAAATTTTCCCCTCTACATGCCCTAATTCTTTTTTTATTAAATTTTTTTTTGTTTATAAAAGCAATATAATATTTTACCGAGCTAAATAAAATAAAAGATGGAAAAGTCTATGGACCTCATTATTTAAAAAATTGCCTTCAAGGATACTGAAATAATTTAACTATTTTGAAAAGGATAAAAAAACTACAATGCCCTTGTATGTCAATTTAACTTTTTTTATTTATTTAATTGATAAATAAATTATTTTACCATGTAAAAAATATAAATATATCGATTAAACTGATCTTTTAGTTTTCTTTAAGGATCTTCTTTTCTTTTTTATGGAACAGCACCAACCTTAGATTGAAGTGTGATTCCATCATCACATTGCAGTTGGGAATTGTGGCTGAAAGGAGCAGATAACGTGAAATCAAATTATAGGCTGCGCCACCGCAAGTAATAATGTGATGCTAGGAATTATTAAACCCGAACTGGCTTCGAACTCGGTAGTTAGACTGATTTGAGTTTAATAAAAGATTGGCTAGGATAACAACTTGACAAAACCTGGTTGACTCATGACCCGGATGACCCGGATAAACCTAAATGAGACTTGGTGTTTTTTTTTTTTAAATGTAGGATTTGATACCCATTAGTATATATACTCTATGTTCTCAAGAAAAAAAAGGTTATGTTTTTTTTAATGTGGGATAAAAAAAATTTTATTTAAATACTTTAACTTAAAAGCTTAACATAGTATCTTTTTAATGTGGAATAAAAAACTTTTTAAAATATTCTTTTAAACTTTATTATTTACAATATGTATAGCCCTATATTTATATTGATTTTTTTTTAATTTTTCATATGAAATATTAAAATTTTAAATATTTTTTTAATTTTTCCAGGTTAATTTGACGGGTTGACTCATGAAATCCGGGATCCAGCTTTTTAATCAGGTCAATTCTTAAACAGGTTTTCATAACTATGCCGGGAATGAAGATGAGGACCATCGCTGGTAATAACTCCAGATTGTGATATATTTATTTTCTAACATTTCTTTTTAATTTTAGAAACACAATTATTTTTTTTTAAAAAAATTCCTTTGTGATTTTCGTAAGTCATTACTGAAAATGCATATATATTCAATGTCCTCATAGCTTTAACCGGCATATACTATTGTATTTTTCAAGATGTAGAGCATTAATGATGCTTAATTTCCCCACATTTATTCTAGGGTAAAGTTTTATTCTACTCACACTTTACAGTTGTATGTGAAAATGATAAAAATTATTTTTTAAAATATTTTTTATTTTAAAATTAATATATTAAAATATTTTTTAATTTTTAAAATTTATTTTTAATATTAATATAATAAAACGATTCAAAACAAAAAAAATTAAAAATTAAAACATTAAAAATTAAAAAAAAAAACACGATTGAACTAAACTCCCAAACACCTGGGAAATATGCTTGCTTCCGTGGCGGGGATCATCAAAAGCAAGATAAGTGGGAAAGAAAGGAATTAAATTCTCTAATCTCTAGTTTGCTTATTTTATATGATATTTAGAATTATTGTAATTGAATTCAACTCAAATATCAAATCAATTCTT
>Ga0325400_1005462_pt1 | contig 11969 bp, 3 predicted proteins | sample PopdelMetagenome_2_FD_205662 | JGI IMG/M metagenome (GOLD analysis project Ga0325400, IMG submission 205662) | Populus deltoides microbial communities from Bellville, Georgia, United States - Xylem-PdKOR-R1 | ecosystem: Host-associated > Plants > Phyllosphere > Stem > Wood/Secondary xylem...
GCGAGCAGTTTTTGAGAGTTTTAGGAGGGAAATCAGCTCATTGTGGTATTCGAAAGATGGGTTTTGTTTATGCTATGTTGTTTCAAGATGGGTTGGCTCGTTTTTATGATCTGCGTGGTAGTTTGGGGTTTGCTTGACACTATGTTGTGGACCTGGAAGCTTTTTGACTCGATGTCAGTGGAAGGCAATGTAGAGCCAGAAGAGCTCACTATGATAGCCGCTCGTTCAGCTTGCTCGCAGAAGGGGGGTTTGAGATTAGGGAAGAGTTTTCACGAATATGTAAAACTAGAAATGTAAATCACCATGAATGAAATGTAGCTGCTTGGATTCTGCAAGAGGGATCTTCGATACCATGGGAGTTACAGATGTGTTCTCTTGGACGAGTATGGTTAATGGGTATGCTAAAAGCGGTGAGCTAGAGCTGGCAAGGATGTCGTTTAATGAGATGCCGGAGGAATGTGGTTTCCTGGAGTGCCATGATTGCTGGGTAACCTCCCAAAGGAAGCTTTAGAATGGTTCGTAACATGCTGGAGCCTGCGTTTGTTCCAATGGAGAACATTAGTTCGTGTGCTCTCTGCTTGTGTTCAATTGGATTGCTTGGAATTTGGTCAGTGAATCCATTGAAACTACATCATCGTTACAAAACACAACGAATCAGTGTGATCATAGCAAACGCGTTCATTGACATGTGTTTGAGAGAATCACATAAGATGAATGATTGGTTAAGTTTTTTCATGATGAACCCAACAACATCATATATGGAGGCATAGTCATGCTTGATAAACAATGAAAGCAGTAATCATCACGGACAGCCTAGGATGGACACTACACATACATTTGAGTAAAGGGTTAGCACACAAATAAGTTTGTCAATCAGAAGAATAAAAAGGGCTTTGGATATCAAACAAAAGCACTCTATGACAATGGAACATCAAAAAAGAGGGGCTATATTTCAAATCAGGTAAGGATGTATGCATGTCATCTGACCTAGTTCAAAAAAGAAAAGAAAAATACATTTGAGCCAACACCAGCCCAACACTCTTCTAGGTCGATGCTGGCCTAACACCTTTGGACCAACCTTGACCTAATTTCTTTTGAGCCGATCTCAGCCCAGCAAGGATGGGCTCAACCCATATATTTGGGTCAGCCCATCCCAATATACCAATATATATTATTAATATATAATATTATATATTAAACAAAAAAAAACAACAAAAAAATTCAAAAATCCTTTCAAAAAAAATTGTGATTTTCTCGTAGAATATTCTATCAATTTTGAGTAATATTGGATTGTATTTTTATATTATAAAAATATAAATCCGGTATTAAAATACCCCTTTTTTTCTGAAATGTTTTTTTAAAAATTATATAAAAAACTATCTTATTTTCATACATACGACCAAGCTTCTAAAAAATATAGAAATTTTCATATCATATTTTCATACAACAAAAATTAAAAAAATATGTATTAGTATGCATTTTTTGCTTTAATAACCAGTTTATTAAATGCATGAGAGCAGGCCACTATTTCAAAAAATACAAAAAAAATATTTTGTTTTCTTTTAATATTTAGGATTACAAATTTATATGTATGACGTCTTCCTAATATTAAATAAGAGGTGGTTCTTCTTTTGTTGATGTTAGAATGGTTAGGTTTTACCCAAAAAGATAAGGATCTCCTTACCGATGAGGACTTTTTTTAAACCTTATCACCAACAATTAGAAAACACAATAACACCTTAGCATATATCAGACAATTAAACAATGCAACTTATCTTATGTAGGGCGTATTTGGAGTGCTAATACCTTTCATTTGCACAACCAGTCCCCGTACCATATCTCTGAGACTAGTTAGGGTTCCTAGTAACTAAAATATTAGGTGGAGACTCTCATTTTCTCTTTCCACTGATAAAAGACAAGAAATCCTAGTCTACCCATTTCCCGATTACTCAGATACAAGAGTGGATGCATTCACCGTGATGCTGCACCACTTGTGACACTAAGCTATAGACAGACTACTAGTTAGGAACCATCAAAACCTTAAAACCACTTTTAGTCCACGCGATACAGCTTTCCTCATGTAGGGTGCACCAAGGGTGTTAATTCCTTTTCTAGCCACAACCAGTTCCTTACTATTAAAATTTCTGATAAGATCAGTATACCCGGGTTTCCTAGTGACCCTGAACCAAACAACTAGGTGGCGACTCTCATACCTCTCGACGTAAATGAGTATGGATTTTTAGGTCCATTAAATGATGAAATATATCACTTGCTAGATTTTCAGCAAGTGATATATACAATGTTGTTTTACACATTATTAATTATGATGTAGTATAATTATGAAATTCTTATTGCATCAAAGCATTATTCCTAAAATATTATTGGTTGATACCCTCTTAAATACTAGACATTTATTAAAGCTATTGAGACTGATGCATATTATGTTCTTTCCTTTATGAAATGAAGCAGCTATTATAAGACATGTACATTGAACTGACCTATGTGAGAATTCCATATAGAGAGATCATCAATGTCTATGGAAAGGTTCACTTGATAGTTGTGTAAGTGATCTTTAAACTTAAGACCACTAAGTTATCTTATATAAAGAATGTTATGCTTTGATCCTATTACATGTTATCTTAATCGAGGTAATGAAATGATAGACATTGAGTATAGCATGGACTATATGAAAGTATTTGAGTGATCAAGGGATGATTCATTACTCTAGGAGAATTAGAGAAAATATTTCATATGTTCAAAAATAGTATTGACTGAGAAATCCTTTGCCAAGGTGGAATGGGATTTGAAAAGAGTTTTAAATCTTATTCAAACGATCAATGACTATTATGTAGAGAACAAACATGATTTGATATGGCAGACATATTTCATGCTTTAATGCTAAATCAGAACATTATTAATGAAAAGATATTAATTACACTGCAAAACCAGTCACTCAAGGGTTAAGTCAAACCACTAATAACTTTTCTAATATTTAGGGGATCATGACATGTTGTTAGACGATGCACTTGATCTTTAAATATAAATTAATCATTATTGAATTGATAATAAATTAAATTGTTTAATTTATTTAATTATATTTAATTAAAATTAAAATTTATATTTGGATCAACATATTAGGAACCTAATGGGTCACACACATTAAGAACCAATAATCAAAAATTAAAATGGTATAATTTAATTAGGTATGAATTAATTAAAATATATTTTAGAAATTAAGGACTAGAATATAATTAATACAAATATTATATTTCTAGACTTAGAAAAATCAAGAAAGAACTCAATTAAGTTAATTTTGAAAATTATCCTGAATTAATATATGTATATTATTCAAGGAAAAAATTGAAATGTTTTAGGGTTTTAAAAGCACGTGGGCAACAAGGGTAAAGTGCCCTACTAGCGGCACATGAAAGAAGAAGGGGAGATTGAGATAGTTTTATGGTTTTGGGGTATTTTACCTCTTTACCCCTTCCCTTTTGTGTCATGACCATATGGTTTATTTTAATATAAAATGCCCTTTTACCCCCTTCTTTATGATAGTTTATAATTCACCCAAAAGAAGGTTTAGAATGGTTTGTAACATGCTGGAGGCTGCGTTTGTTCCAATGGAGAACATTAGTTCGTGTGCTCTCTGCTTGTGTTCAATTGGATTGCTTGGAATTTGGTCAGTGAATCCATTGAAACTACATCATCGTTACAAAACACAACGAATCAGTGTGATCATAGCTAACACGTTCATTGACATGTATTGCTAAATGTGGGGTCATACATGAAGCTGAAAATAGGGAGTGTCAGCGCATGGAGTCTCTTCTTGCTGAAGTAGAGAGGAATTTATCTATTTCTGATTCAGCTGATACAAGAAGAGTGTGGCAGTTGGAGAAGAATGAGATTTTCACAGTTAAATCAGCTTGTGCTCTCATTGATGATATTTGGCATCCAGCATCTAAGAATTTTGGTACTTTACTCTGGCAAAGTATATTTCCTCCTAAAACTAAGATGTTTCTGTGGTTGTTGTTGCAGGGTAGTTTGAGTATTAAGGGATTTCTTGCCTACAGAAAAAATATTTGTTATGATGATGCTTGTTGTTCTTTTTGTGATATGGAAATTGAGACCATCAATCACCTTTTTATTCATTGCTCTATTACTTAGAGGTTCTAGAATCTTTTTATGCAATGGATTGGGTATGATGAATGTATGCTGAAGACTATTCAGCTTTTTTTACAGGAATGGAATCAATTGTTACATGGCTTAATTAGTTGTTGAAGGTCGAGAATATTTTCAAAACATGAAAAGAAATTATTTATATATGAATCATTAAGGTTTGATCTTGTTTTAAATATAAATCAACTCAAAATTTTATGAAAATTCAAGAAAAAGGAAATAAAGAACGGATCATTAGAGGACATATTAAGGCTCTATTTTCGACACCTCCTTTACATTTATAAAGATCTCAACGAGATGATTCTAACTACACCTGAAAAACACCAAATAATGGATACTATTTCAAAAGGTTTTTATCTAGTGTTTATATAGTGAACTCCGATATAGGTATAGCGACCTCAATGGGCACAGGACCCTTAGGTTTGACAATTATGCTAGATCCAAAGAAATATGAGTCTGGCGAACATGCCAGATTCAAAATACTTGCGTTTGGCTGTCATGTCAAACCCAAGGTAATATGGATGTGGTGAACGTGTCAGATCCAAAATACTTAGGTTTGATAATCAACCTAACCCAAGGCAAACATGTTAGCACTCTATAAATACTATGCGCTCTTACAAGCAAAAAGGTGCTAAAAAAACCGTAGTATTATTTGTCTGTGTTTGCAAGGCTTGTTGATATTTCCTTTCTATCTTGGTCGTTGTTTTTGTAACCCTTGTCTTTAGACGTGGAACTTGTTGGATCCTGGAGGATAGCCTTGTGTTGAGGAAATATCCTTAAGGACAATGTCTGTACACGCCTTAAGTTATAGTTTGTTTATGTTCGATGTATCTAGTTTTTACACTAATCTTAAGGATATTTTAGTAACATGGACGAGAACACTACTGTCGACAACGTTGTTGCCCTCAAAAATATTGTTGTTGAGAACTCAGCTGCTGCCATCTCTCCTGTCGCCAGCTCGGCTGTTGTTGCCACTATATCATTAGCTAAACCATTCCTTATGTTTTACCATAGACAATATTGTTCACTTTTGTTTTCAGGTTTACTATAAATTTAGGGGAGGGGTATTAAACCCAGTGGAATTCATGGTCTGGGTTTACCCTAAATAAACTAAAGCGTATGGGTGAACACTGTGCAGATGCACTGCTCACCCCCTCATATTTTATTGTGGACGACACTAATTTTTTTTTTAAGGTTTTGCTATAAATTTAAAGGGAAAATGTGTGAGGTGAACATCGTGTAGCCGCATTGTTCGCCCCTTTATGTTTAAACGTGGACGATATTGTTTACTTTTTTTATATGTTTGCTATAAATTTAAGGAGAAAAAAAATTAAACCTGGTTGAGCTCATGGTCCGGGTTCACCCCTCAAGTTTTACTATGAACGACATTGTTCACCTTTTTTTTGGGAAAAAAATATTCTTTTTTTCTATTTTTTAAATTAATCTTTTTTTTATTTTTATTTAGATTAATATTCTTTCTCTCTTTTCTTTTTAGAAAGCTTATTTGAAATGACAATTATATTTTAATTATGCATTTAATTTTTTAGGAGGTATTTTTTGATTAATCTATATTTTTTTAATCTTTTATATACATGAACTTTAATTTTGAAAATCAAAAGAAATTTATTTTTAAATAATATTTCTCATATGTGCAACCTTGCATATTATTTTTTACCTTTTATTTTATTCAATTAATTTAATGTGTGTGTCTATTTTTATTATTGTTTGATTGAATAAAACAATTATTTTAATTAACAAATTTAGTATACACAACCGCGTAAATATCATGTTTTGCAAAGTTAAATATCTTAATCTACACTTGTCTCTCGAGTTTTTCAGTATTTATTTTTAGTCATCGTTTATGGTTTGTTTTTAATTATTACGACATAAAGTTCTCAATTGTTTTGATTAGATGCATGTATAATTTTTTTTATTTTCATTTGGAAATTTTTTAAATACAAAAAAGTATTGAAAAAGTCTATACATTAATTTTTTTTGTTATATAGTATAAACTAAAAGAGGTGGTGCTTTTATTGTGCACTACCTTGTAAAATACTATTCATTTCAATTGTATTTTTTTATTTGCTTTTAATAGGGTTATCACAGTGTCATGACGCGAGTTTGATAGATTAATTCAGGTCTTTTTTTTATTTACTTTCTATGAGAATATTATCTTGATTTTTTTTTTCTAATTTCATACTTCAATACTTAGTTTATTTGAGATTAGATTCATAATTTATTATGGTTTGTTTTATACGTGATTAGCTCGAACTTATAACCCGTGTTGCAGGTTCGGCGGGTTACCTCGAGTTTGTTTTCTCTCTTTTTAATTGACCATTTTTTTTCAATTTAATCATTCAACATCAAGTTGACTGGGAATTAAGCTTCATGATTTATTTTGGTTTGTTTTTTATGAGGTTCTCTCGACCTCATGGCTCGAGTCACGGGTTTGGCGAATTAACCTTGTTGACTTGAGTTTTTTTTTAATTTTTTCATTGGCATTTTTTATATTTCATTATTCGGCATTGGTTTGATTATGAATTAGACTTCATGATTTTTTTTTTTTTGCTTTCTATGAGGTTATCCAGTCTTATGCTCGGGTCAAGTGTTTTGTGGGTTAGCTCAGGTAGACTCAAGTTGTTTCACTGTGTTTTATTTTAAATTTATTTTTTTTCATTTTCAACGTTTAATGATGAGTTTATTAAAAATTAAGCTTCATAATTTATTTTGATTTTCTTTTAATAGGGTTATCACAATATCATGACCTTGGTCGCAGGTTCGACATATTAATCCAGGTTAAATCAAGCGATTTTTTTGTCTACTTTTCATGAGATTATCTTGATATGATAACCCGGATCACAGGTTTGTCAGGTTAACCTAGTTAATTTTTTGTTATTTTTTAATTAATTGTTTTCATTTACATTCTTCAACAATGAGTTGATTGGGATTTGAGCTTCATAGTTTTTTTCGATTTACTTTTTATAAGGTTATCATAGTCTCATAATCTAAGTCGTGGATTTAATAAGTTAACCTGGGTTAACCCAAATCGATTCAATATGTTGTCATTCTAATACTAGTTTTTTTTTAAAAAAAGATGTTGTGAATTTTTGTTAATCAAACAATGTTTTTACAGGTTGTCTAAGGTTACTTATATCCATCAGGTGGATTAGGTCACCTCGGCTCAACCTCCATGCGGTTTAAAAAAATATTTACTTGAAAGATATTAGCAATGTCTGGATGTTTCTTTTGTATGCAAAAAAAAATTGATATGGCCCGAAGCGTAGAGCAAGTCAACGATTTAGTCTATCAACAAAAACTAATGGAGGGAAATCATTGTTCCTCTCCTTGAACGCTACTATTTAAGTGTTGTTCATTGGAAAGAATGTGGCCCGTGCCACACCGAGGGTCAGACCAAACTTTTTCCAACACTAAAAAAGGATATTCAAGTGATGATAATTTGAGACAATCAGGTTCAATTAATTAAAACGCAGTCTAATAAATGAGACCAAAAGAACCAATAAAAAAAAAAATTATAAAGTTCAAGGCCTAATAACCTAATGTCAAAGCTGAAAAAAAAAGCTTCAAAAAATACAACGCCGAAGAAGAAAACCCGAGTCATCTTGAGTAACTTGACAAACCAACACCTCATGATATGATTTTGGGATTAAAAAAAAAAGAAATTTCAAAAGGATGACCTAGTAAAAAAACCAAAGTTTGATGAAAAAATGTCAAAAAAACTTGAGCCAATTTTGGTTAACTTACCAACTTGTTATCGGAATAACCAAACAGTAAGAAAAGTGAGAAAATGAAAAAGTTCAAGGGCAAATAATTTTATGTAAAATGATGAAATTAAAAAAAAATCATAAAAAAATCAAGGGAAAAAATTCGAGTCAACCTGGTTTAACTTGACTAACCCATCACACGCGACATGAGATATGGATGAAAAAAAATTAGACCTCCAAAACAAAAGCATGAAAAAAAAGGCCTATGTTAAATAAAAAAACACTGTGAACAAAAATACAAGTTGACCCTAGTTAACTTTACCAACCCGTTCTTGAAATAACAAAACAGAAAGAGAAGCAAAAAAATAACAAAGCTCATGGTAAATAATTTAATGCAAAATGATGAAATTAAAAAAAAAACAAAATCATAAAAAAACTGAGGGGAAAAAACTGAATCAACTCGGGTTACCTCGACTAACCCACCACTCACGGCATGAGATCAGGATGAAATTGTTAAAAAAAATCAATTTCATAAAAAAAATAAGGGAAAAAAATGAGGCAATCATGGTTAACTTGACCAACCTATTACCCGAGATATGAGATTGAGATAACTCAACAAAAAGAAAAGAGCAAAACAATGAAGCTAAGGGCTTAATAACCAAATGTCAAATGATAAATTTGAAAAAAAAAATAATCAATTTTCAATAAAGGACTACCCTGTTGGGAGGCAACCATGAAAAAATAACAAAGTAAAATAGTCAACCGTAAAACAATTTAAAACCCAAACAATGCAGACCAGACATGGTATAAAAAATGAAAGGAAATAATTAGGGGCTAAATTGGAAAACAAAAAATCAAGAAAGGGATTAAAAAAGGTTATTGAAAGAATGAGGACCAAAACTGGATGAAAAAACCAAATGAAATTAAATGTCGAGAGACAAAATTGAAAAAGAAATAAATCAAGAAAATGATAAAATATATAGCAATCAAAAGAATGAGGACTCAAAATAATTTAAAAAACAAATGCAATAAAATTAAAAGGGATGGAATTACAAAAACAATAGTAATAAAAAAAAGTATAAAGCATAGAAATAGAGCAATTAAAAGTAGAGTAATCAAATCGGATAAAAAAATCAAATTGAATAAAATGTCCATGAATGAAATTGAAAAAAATCCAAACTTCAAAAAGCATCAAAAGTCAAATAAACAGCAATTAAAAGAAGGAGAACCAAAATAAATAAGATTACAAACTAAAGGACATAATTATTTTTTTGGAAGTTCAAGCTCATTTTTCTAAGAAATGAGAGACAAAAGATAGAAGAAAGAAAAACCTCTCATCGCAACTCAACCAGACCTCCTCTTCAAGCATGTGTCACACCATCGAAAAGAGGATGACGCATGACTCCCAACGTCGTGGCGGTAGCAGGACTTTGGTCATCACACGATCCCTCACGCACCACTTGAATGGCGCGGAGGACATGACGCGCTAACGAGTGCGTGAGCAATTGTTTTTAATAATATTTAAACATTTAGGATTACCTAGCCACTCCTGACAAAGCCTAAAAATAACAACAAAACTTAAAAAAATGACCAAAATACCCTCGTAAGTAGCCTTGCTTTTTTTCAAATTGCAAGGTTAGTTCCGCCTTTCTACTGTTTTTAAAAAAGGAAAAGATGGAGAAACCCCTATGCATGTATATTGTTTTCTCTTCCAAGAGCATAACCATAACTCCATTATTCTTTAAAAATGACAAAAAAGACCCTCACAACAAAGATTTTGTTTTTTGTTTTTGAGGGCAAGATAGTCATTACATTGTAAAAAACATGTCCGAACCATTTTGTCCTCATTCAATTTTGTAATGACAAGTGTATCCCATAAAAAAGACATTTCTACCCTAAATTACTGGTCTAATCAGTTTTTTTTAACGAGAGCAAAATTGTATTTACGTTATTCCAATTTATGATTTCATTTAGGTGTTTTTTTGGTTATTTTATTTTATTTTTTAATTTCATTTTCCTGTGTTGAGTTTATTAAGAACCAAACTTTGTTATTTATCTTGATTTTTTTTTATATAAGATTATTTTGGTGTCGGAAAAATGTCTCGCACTAGGACTTTCTTATTTATTTTAGTTTTCTTTACACAGGTTATCGTGGAGTAATGCCACGCTGCAGCACTTGAGCAAAAGAATTCCCAGAACGAAGGAAGAACTCCTGGAGATCAATGGCATTGGAAAGTAAGTTTTGATTTTAGGTTGTGTGGTGATTATTTGGCAGGCATTCCTTCTGTTATTCAGGGCTGAAATGACCTGGATTTTACTGGGAGAGTGCTGTCATCATGGTAAAATCCAGGCAAGATGGTGCCAAATTCTAACCAAAATATACAAGTGTCAAGAACATGCCCTGCAACAGTTACGTGCATTTCATCTCTATGCTGCTGGAACAGAACTCATTGTATACAGTTTTGGATTAATCTGGTCATAAGTCGTAACTCTTTCAAGAGGATGATCATGGCATTAACGGTGAAGCACTTCAAGATGGAAGTCAAGAGGAAGTTAGAAGGTTTCAGCAGTTGCGTTTGAACTTTGAAGCTTAAGATGGCCAATAACTGGGCTGGTGTTTCAAGATTCAGCCGTGTAAATTGCGAAACTAATTGTGATTGGATAGTAATTGTCTGTCTAATTAATGCACTGATTATTGTTTTTAAAATAGAAAGTACAAATATAAATATAAATATAAATATAAAAGAACAAACATGTTTCGGGTTAATTAGAGAGATAAATACAAAATATAAAAATAAATGTGATTAAGGGATAAATATGTTTTTTATTTTCTTTCTAAACTATCTATCCTTTCTAATATCAATAGGAAGCCTTTGGGAAAAATTAAGGGATAAAAACCCGCAGCCTGTGAAAAAGAAATCACATAGCCTCCAAGTCGAAACGTCGTTGCACGCCCACAGTGCTGACGGTCTCGGTCCATAGTACAGACATGATCCCGTGTGGCAAATTTCTTCAAAACCCTTTTAATTTATTCTTTGGGCTACATGTATACAACACAGACACCGAAGCATTTCAAATCAGTCGAACTCGAAATCCAAACGCGATTACTCGATGCATGCTGCAGAGGTCGAGCGTAATTCTAGCATTATTATATTATAAAAAAATATATTGTGGACCCAGAATTGGAAATGACTTCAAATTTTGGACAGGCATGGAAGGACTTGCCCTTCAACTATATCGTCCACCTTGTTGCTTATTCGAACAAAAACCTCGCAGAAATCTCAATAAAATGCAGGATGTAGCTCTCCCTCTTTGTGGACCTTATTGATGAAACTTTCGGTGGACTTAGAGCACATGCCTGCAAGATCAAGAACCGAATTTTACCAAAGTGCTTGGTTTTCGCAAGTTAGAACGAACGAGGTGCTCGAGAGGCAATACGAGCGTACCGCCCGACTCACTTAGTCTTTGAAAAAGCGTAGTCATAAGCCAGCGTTTCTCTTGTTCTATCTACAAATAATCCATCAAGATTTAAAAAACGCCATGCGAAATAGATCAAATGAACAAGATTTTCGAAATCTCTCGCCCGATGTCTTTCTACCGTGAATGCACTAGCTAGCTAGTTTTGATTTATTATAAATGAACAAGCTCACTGCAATAAACGATATCAATCCAGCAGATAGCTTAAACATAACCATTTCTCTCTTTTTTCACGACCCTTGAGAAAAAAATGCAGATCTTCAGCAAAGTGTTGACAGATACTGATGTTCGTTTTCGGTTCTCGCTCCCAACTCATTGCTTACAGCATTTAGATTTTGCTGGAAATAATTCTGTTGATTTGCATGTTAAAGATAGCTGTGGTGAGCTTCGAGTTATTCGTTGCCTGAAGAGAGATGGAGATTATGACAAGCCAGTGCTTTCTAAGGGCTGGCGTCAATTTGTTACTTATTATGAACTGACAGTTGGTGACAAGGTTGTTCTTTATAGTGAGGATGACCATAACCTGGGGTCACAGTTCAGGATTGAAGCTAAGAGGAGAATCAATCTGTTTGGTGAGGAGGTTTGGGGTGA
>Ga0325400_1005463_pt1 | contig 11969 bp, 7 predicted proteins | sample PopdelMetagenome_2_FD_205662 | JGI IMG/M metagenome (GOLD analysis project Ga0325400, IMG submission 205662) | Populus deltoides microbial communities from Bellville, Georgia, United States - Xylem-PdKOR-R1 | ecosystem: Host-associated > Plants > Phyllosphere > Stem > Wood/Secondary xylem...
TCGTCGCGACGGTGACGAGCCCGCCAATCAGTAAGCAAAATTGTTGCGGATTCCGGAACGGGATAGCCTCCGCGCCCGCGCCGTTGAACAAGAGCCAGCCCTGCACCAGTTCGAGCAGCGTGCCTTTCGGCGGTGGGTTGCCGGCTGGTTTCTCGTACCCTAAAAAATACAGTCGAATGGTAACGATTGTCGCCAGAATCCAGCGCATGGTGCTGCCAAAGTCCTGCTTTAACAGCAGTAAGACCAGACCCACCGCCCAGACGAGTAAACCGTTGCCGCTGGTAACTGTTGCCAGCATCGCCAGGGCGATTGTGATCCAATCCACCGCTGGCCGGAAAGCCACCCGGTAAAGAACCGCCACAATCAGCGCGACAACCGTAAAATTCTGCAGGGCGGCCATGCCCCAAAAGGTGTTCTCCCAATGCGACAGATTGAACAGCAGGAGCGCAGCGGGCAGCGCCATCCAGAGCGTTACACCGGCCCGGCGCAACGCTTTGGCGAAGACAACCAGCAACAGGACGAGGCTCAGATTACCAACCGCCATCAGGTGAACGTAATTCAGCTTACCGGTCAGGACGTAATCCAGCCCGGTGACCACCCGGTCAATAACGATCCGGTGTTCGTTGTGTTGCTTGAATACCTGATACAGCTTATCCCGGAAGGTAGCCGCCTGCTCAAAATGAAGCAGAAAGAACTTCATGGCGTGGTCGTCCCACTTCGGAATGTTGACGGCGTAACGCTGAAACACCCAGGCGTAAACCAGCACGGGCAGCGCCAGAAGAAACCAACCTAACCAGCCCAGTTGGGAGGAATAGGCGCGTCGCGCCGGTGCGGTGCGGTCACTGGTTGGCTGATCAATCATGCGGATAGGAGGGGCTCAATGGTTTCCATCGAGCCCGTATAACTAGTACAGAAAAGAAGCGAGTTGCTGTTGGATCGAAGCCGTATCCAAACCCGATTGCTGCTGGTGATAGTGCTGATCACCGTAGAGCCCATCCGGGTACCCTTGCGCCGTTAAGCTGACAAACCGCCGGAAGGACAGGCCGTTTTCCAGTAGTTTAACGGATAACTGCTGCGCGAGCCCGCCGATGCTGACGTGTTCTTCAACAATCAGCAGATTTTCGGCGTTGGTCCAGTGCTCGACCAGTTCGGCCGGAAGGTCGAGGGGTAGGTTGCTGGCCGTGTAGACTTCAAACTGGTTGCCCAGGGTATCCGACGTTTCCAGCGCTTTCAGCACGTTGGCGGCCACCGGACCCAGGGCTACCACCGTTCCTTTGGGGGCGTCGGGACTAACCACGCGCTTGAAGGAGCCAAACGTCTGGCTGTTTTCGGGCGTTTTGGGGCCAACACCCAGACGCAGGTAAGCCGGGCGACCTTCGGCCACGATAGCATCCAGCATCGGGTCTACCTCGTCGGCAAAAGCCGGAATCCAGGTTTTAACGTTCTGGAGACCACTCAGGCAGGCCAGATCTTCGATGGCGTGGTGGGTTGATCCCATGATGCCGTAGCCGTAGCCCCCGCCGTTACCGACCAGAAAAACGGGCAGGTTGTGCAGGCATACGTCGTTGCGGAACTGCTCGAGGCAGCGGTACACCGCAAAAGGCGCGATGCTGTAACAGAAGACTTTAAAGCCTTTGTAGGCCAGTCCGGCGGCTACACCCACCATGTTCTGCTCGGCCACTCCGGCGTTGATAAAGCGGGGACCGATGGCTTCGGCCACGCCTTCCAGCGCACTATAGCCCAGATCGCCGGTGATGAAGATGATACGCTCGTCGGCGGTGGCAATACGCTCGATGGCGGCTGAAAATTCTTTACGCATGGTTCATTCGTTGGCAGTCGGCATAAAAGTGCCTTGCTGTCCGTTGCTTACTTGGTTTTGCGGGCCTGGACCAGGGCCGCAATTTCTGACGCCGTTTTGTAGGTCTGGTTACCCTTGCGCACCTTTGTTCGGATAAACTTAGGTCGTTTCTTGGTCTCCTCAAAGATTTTACTGATGTATTCGCCCAGGAACGAGACGCCCAGCAGATTGATCCCGCCAAAGAACATCACCAGAATAATGACCGTCGACAGACCCGCCGGAGTGTCCGGGAAGAACACAAACTTAGCGAGAATCTGCCAGAGAATGCCGAGAATGGACAGGCCCGTCAGGATAAAGCCGGCGTAGGACATCGCTTCGAGCGGGGCAAAGCTGAACGAGAAAATCGCTTTTTTGGCCCACCAGATATTTTTCGTCCAGTTGTTGGTCGACACCCCGAACATGCGCTCGGGCCGTACGTAATCCACGCCCGTCTGCTTGAAGCCCACCCAGGCCCGCAGCCCGCGCAGGAACTGCTCGGTTTCGGGCAGGGCCACCAGTTCCCGCACCACTTTGCGGTCGATCATCGAAAAGTCGCCCGCATCGACGGGAATGTTGATGTACGACATTTTCTTGAACAGCCGGTAGAAGGTCCGGTAGAAGAAGTGTACGCTGGGGGCCATTTCGCGTTTGACCCGTACGCCGTACGTAACGTCGTAGCCCTGCTGCCATTTCTCATAGAACTGCGGAATAACTTCCGGCGGATCCTGCAGGTCACCGTCCATCAACACGACCGCGTCGCCGGTTGAGATTTCCATCCCACTCAGGAACGCCGACTGTGAGCCGAAATTGCGGGAGTGCGTAATCGCAATTACGTTCGGATCTTTGGCGCAGATGGGTTGCAGCACTTCCTCCGTATTGTCGGGCGAGTTGTCGTTGACAAAAATGATTTCGTACCGCACCTTCATTTCGTTGAACGTTTTTACCAGCCGGTCGTACATGTACGGAATAGCCTGAGCGTCCTTGTAGCAAGCGATGATGGCCGTAATGACCGGATTTAGCGCGGGAGTTTTAAAGGCCGGAATGACCCTGTCTTCGTAATGATGCTCGATCTGCCAGTTGGCGGTTTGGCGTAAACCTTCTTTGAGGGGGGTAGTGGCCCGCCAGTCCAGGTCGGCGTTGGCGGCCAGGGGATCGCCGTACCAGTCGCTCAGGTCCCAGTTGCGGTTGCCCATGCTGCCCCATACCGGGGTTTGCCCAATGCCGAATTCGCTGATGGTCAGATCAACCAGTTCGCGCATGGTCGTTTTCTGCCCGGTAGCAATGTTATACGACCGGCCGCTGATGGTCTTGTCGACTTTCAGGGCCGCCTGCACAAACGCTTCCACGCAGTCGTCGATGTACACAAAATCGCGGCTGATGTCGGGCGACACCAGGGGCGGCAGGCTTTCTTTGCGGGCTTCTTCCACCAGCCGGGGAATCAGGCGGTCGGGTTCTTCCCAGCCTCCGTAGATCGAATAAAGCCGCAGGTTGAGGGTCTTAAGCCCGTGCACGCGGGCGTAAAACTCCAGCATATAAGCCGCCGAAACCTTCGAGACGGCGTAGTGGCTGTTGGGTTCTACCCGATCGGTTTCTTTGGGAGCCGCGCAGTTAAAGCCATACTCTGAACTGCTGCCCGCGTGAATATACACGGTGCTGGCAGTGCAGTTTTCCAGGATGTTAACGGTGCCGGTAACGTTCGTTTCGTACGTTAAGACGACGTTCTTCTGCTTGCTGTAGGCCCCGTAGGCCGCCAGGTTGAAGATGGTCTGCGGTTTATAACGCTCGAAAATTTCCTTTACCGAATTATCGGAAAGAATATCACAGTGAACCACATTTTCGGCCGGAACGTCGAGGAGCTTGAGCCGCCAGGCCTTGGTTGCATCGTGGGTGAGCGCGTAACAGTCGCGCCGGACTCGGAAAATCTGGGCGAAAAGGTTAGCTCCGATAAAGCCACTGGCCCCAAAAACGAAAATGGGGCCTTTCAGTTGTAATATTTTATCTTGTAACAAACCAGCGAAGGGTTGGTGGATGCAATTCTAATCACAATATTAATGTAAAACCGTAAAACGCGGCAGGTCCTCCGGCGATAATATATGGAAGGTCTGTCCGCTCGGCTGGGCTAATTTAGCGGTCGTTAACCCATTGGATGGATAGCAGGCGCAGATTTCGCCGGACGGAAATTGTAGTAAAGGGCATGACTGACGGGTAAGGGTACACGGATAAGGTTGACGGATTCGATTGGCCATTTGCTTTCGCAGGGATGCCTGATTAATGGGCCGCATCGTTCATTCCGGGGCCAGCGACCAGAGCCGATGGCTGGTAAAGGGTGCGGCAAGAATTAAGCCAATGTGCCGGTGCTGGTCCCCGTTGGAGGTATTTATAAAGCCGCGGACTGCGGAGCAGACTCGTTGCCGGCTGACAGATGGAAAAGAAGGTAGGTAGTCTCCGCTCTGTTGGCTAATACATGATTTGGCGCTGGTTTTAAAATGATTTTGGAAAGGTCCGTATCCCCCTACTTTTTCAGAAGAGCACTATCGACAAAAAAAGCCCGGAGCATTCCGGGCCTGAATGGATAAACGAAGTTGGCAGGGATAACGCTGCGTTTATACCGGTACCCCGCTGACCACTAAAATTATTGAAGATAATGTTCCCGGATTTCGGCGCGGGCCTGGTCATACAGCTCTGCCGTCATGGGCAGGTAATGCCACTGGAGCTTATTCTCCATGTACGAAACGCCTTTGCCTTTGACGGTATGGGCAATGATGGCCTTGGGCTTGCCGTTCGCCTGCAGACGCAGGGTATCGATAAGGGGCAGGAGCGCGTCGATATCGTGTCCGTCTACCTCTACGGTTTCAAAACCGATGGCTTCCCATTTGTGGGGAGCGGCCGTGTCGCCCAGCACATCGGTGGTGTTGCCAAAGCCCTGCAACCCGTTTTTGTCGATCAGCATGATCAGGTTGTCCAGTCCATTCTGGATGGCGTAATGCGCAGCTTCCCAGGTCGTGCCTTCGTTGGTTTCGCCGTCCGAAAGTAAAACGAACGACGTGCCGTTGGAACCCTGTAATTTATTGGCGTGGGCAATACCGGTAGCAATGGGCAACCCGTGACCCAGCGAACCCGTGGCAAACGGAATGCCTTTGTGCTTGTTCGGCGCGGGGTGGGCGGGGAGCGTTGTGCCGTTTTTGTAAAAGGTCTGCAAATCGTCTTCGGTCAGTTCACCCAGGTGATTGAGGCAGGTGTAGAGGGCGGCTGCCGCGTGCCCTTTCGACAGAATAAACGTATCTTCTTCCTGCTTACGCAGCACCAGCGTGGCAATCATCAGGTCGATGCAGCTCAGGGCGCAGCCGATATGGCCGGCATGGGCCATGTGGTACAAATCCAGCAAACGGAGCCGAAGCTGACCGCTAAGCGCCGTTGTATTGGTAGTGGGAGCGGGTGAGATCATGGTTTTTGTTTGACGTTTGATGATTGACGTTGGACTTTTGACGCTAAAACAAGAGCGAACGTCAATCATCAAACGTCCAATAGCATTAATACCGGTACGTCATGCCTTCAAAATTAAAGATAGTAATTTTCTGACCGGTCCGACCTTTGACCAGCACAATCTTGTCGGGCTCGGTCGGGTCGATTCGTTGCATATAATCCGCGTCTTTGGGCAGGTATACGTTGACCAGCTGCGCGTCAATTACCGAAACCGGACGTCCTGTGCGGTCAATAGCCGTGTATTCGTGTCGCTTACGCGACGGATACAGCACCGTATCGCCGGGCGTGTAAAGCTTTTTAATCGTCATGGCCGACTCCCAGAACGGATTTGGCAGCCGTGCCTTGGAGAAGTACGTGTACTTAGGATCCGAATCGCTGTAGATCCGTTGCAGCAGCAGCGCGATAAAACCGGCTTGTACCAGCAGAACGGCGGCCAGCGGTAAACTAAACCAGGGCTGCAGCGTGGTCAGTTTGCGGAATGTCATCGCCAGAATAATCACGACGTAAGGAAACGAAAAGCCCGAATACCGTTGGGTAATGCCGAAGGTGTGTCCCGACCGAAATGCCATCAGGAGCAGAAACAGTGTCGGCACCAGCGACAGAATAACCATAAACACCACCAGCGGCCGCATCTTCGGCTCCGTATCTTCCACCAGCGCCAGCACAAGGAGATAGTACAGCGGCAGCGCAGCCGACAGCACCAGATGCTGAAGCGGATTGATGCTGTAGAAAGGCAGTCCCGCCAGCAACAGAACGGGCAGCGCCAGCCTGACCCAGACCGGCGGGGCCACCAGTTGGCGATACCGGTGAATCAACACCACGGCCAGGAGGCCAATCAGCAGCGCCAGCGCCAGATTACGGTAACCCATAACCGCATTCGCCAGGCCGTTGGTGAAAATAATCAGATCACTGAAGAGGGGTAGCGCCCGCACAAAAACGTTGGGTACCGTGGCGGGCAGAACGGTCCCAAAGCCGCTGTTGTACGGATTGGTCAGGGCGATGTTGCGGTAAAATTTAGCCTGATAATCCAGCGTAAAGAACGTGTATTTGCCTCCGCCGTAGATAAACCACAGCGAGACACCCGCCAGCGCCACCCCGGCCGCCAGCGCCAATCCGATCCAGATGCGGGGCTTGCGGACATACAGCAGGGCGTAAATACCGTGGCAGAGAAACACCGTTACGGTCAGGTAGTGGGATAAAATAGAGATCGCTACGATAAGGCAGTAAGCCACGTAGAGGCCAACGGGCTTCGGCGGGATCGTCCGGCGGGCTGTTTCCTGTTCGATGATAAGCAAAAAGACGTGGGTAGCCAGCAGCGTCAGGAAAAACGTCATGGAGTAGTTCCGGGCCATGTGGCTGTAGGAAATAAAGAACGGCTCGATGGCGGCAATAAAACTACTGATGAGCGCCAGCGTTTTGGAGCGAAAATGGTGCCTGACGAACAGGTACAGCAGGCCAATCGTTGCCGTACTGAAGAGCACCGACAGGAAGCGGAGGGAAAAGTCGCTGAGGCCAAAGACCTTCAGCCAAAGCCACAAAACGCCGTAGTAGGCCGGGCTGTTGCCAATATCCCCCCGGATGTTGGCCTCGACAAAATCCGCAAAGGTTTTCGTTTTCCAGAACTCGCGGGGCGTGAAGTAGTGGCTCTCTTTTTTATCAAAAACATCGTGCTGGTTGGCGCCCTCCAGTACAACCCCCTGACTGATGAGCAGGGTCGATTTTTCGTCAAAGAAAATACCGTAAGTGCCTGAACGATAAACCCGAAGTACAAAGGCTAAAAGGATAATTCCGGTCAGAATAAAGAGATTACGGCGATGGTGTGACGCTAACTGCATTAATGAAAGAGGAAAGCTTAAGGCCCGCAAAAGTAAGGCCATTTCCTTAATTTACAGTTTCAGGATCGTAAATTCTACTCGTCGGTTGAGTTTCCGTTTTTCCTCGCTGGAGTTGCTGGCGATGGGTTTACTGGGTCCCCAGGCTTTGGTTTGAATGCGTTTGGACGCGATGCCTTTGCCTACTAGATACTCCTTCACGACCTGCACCCGGTCGGCCGACAGCTTCATGTTGAGATCCCATTCGCCCTGGTTGTCTGTGTGGCCTTCCACCAGAATTTCCATCGCCGGATACTCCTGGAGCATGCCCGCTACCCGGTCGAGTTCGGCGTCGGAACCGCTGAGCAGAGTCGCTTTGCTTTGTTCAAACATCACCTCTTTCATGATGACGTGCTGGCCGGCTTTGATCGGAACCAGGTAAAAAACCTTCCGAATGTCCCGGTAGCGTTTGTCCTTGCTGAGGTCAATGAGTTCGGTCGTTGAAAAATAGCCTTCTTTGCGGGCGGTCAGGTTGTAGTTCTTCTGGAGCGCAAGAATAATCTTGAAGTCGCCGGTTTCCGGGTCATAATCAATCTGCGTGGAATCCTTGGGCGTATCGGCGGCCCTGGAAACGACCTGCGCCGAAAGCGGCTTTTTGGTGAAAGCGTCAAATACCTGCCCGGATACAATCACAACCGGATCGGGTTTGATGGACGAGTGGAGCTTGATCCGGAAAATGTCCTCTTCGCCCATTGAATTCTGGATGGAGCTCAGGTAAGCATAGTCGCCTGTAGCCGGAATGGTAAAATAGCCGTCCCATTCGGGCGTGTTGATCGAGGGACCGAGGTTTTCGGGTTCGCTCCAGTTGGTCCAGGTGTCGTCCAGCCGGCGGCTGACAAAAATGTCGCCCTTGCCGTATTCGGGATGGCCCGCCGAGGTAAAGTAAAGCGTTCGGGAGTCGGCGGCAATAAACGGCGCGCCTTCGTACTCGGCCGTGTTCAGGACCTTACCCATACTCAGCGGTTCGCTCCAGGTCTGGTCGGGTTGCAGAAACGAAACGTACAAATCCTTGTTTCCCTGCGAATCCTTGCGCTGCACCGACAGCACCAGCACTTTCCCGCTCGGCGCAATGGCGTATTCCGTATAGGCGTTTTTGTGCAGGTTATAATTGTTCTTGATCTTGCATTCGACCGGAAACGACCAGCCGTTTTTTCCTTTCACGGACTTGGAAAGGCCAAAGGCAATCGAGCCATCGGGGCGATACACGTTGATAAGGTAGATTGTCCGGCCATCGGGCGACATTCCGCTGATGGCGTTATCGTCGGCGTTGTTGATGGGTGATCCAATATTGATGGCGGGGCCCCACGTATTGTTTCCTTCCAGCGTGGAGTACCAGACATCCTGGTTGCGGGGGCCACCGGTGTTTTGTTCATGATACCCGCGGGTGAAGAACAGCGTTTTGCCATCCGGGGAGATGACCGGCGCTACTTCCTGCCCCTTGGAGTTGATCTGCTTCCCGATGGTTTCCTTTTCGATGTCCTTCGGCGCATCCGGGGCTACGTTGATTTTAACCGTAATGGGTTGCGCATCGGCGGAAATGCCAACGGCGTCGATCTGATTCGAGCCGCGCACCCGGTTGGGGCTGACCACAATTTTAAGGGTGTTGGCAACCAAGGCCGAGTTGGCCGGAAGAATGTGAAGCAACGCCGAATTACCGGATTCGCCGGCGGGGTTCTGGGCTGCCAGGCCGTTGAAAACGGACGTTTCCTTGCCGGAAGCGTCCACCACCAGTACATTGGTAACCGCCCCCGGATTGGCACTTTGGAAAATGGCAATCTGGCGGACGGGTATAGCCTGGGCGAACCGGACGGTGATCCATTCGTCATTGGCCCCGTCGGGATAGAGCGGTGACCAGGCGCAGGGATTGTCGCCCGTGCCCGGCAACCGGTTGGGCTTACCCAGAATCTGACTGGCTTTGTATTGCTGGGTATAAGGTTCGCCTTTGCCCTCGGATGAAAAGCCAACGACAGTACTGGCCCACTGCACCGTTTGGCTCCAGGCGGAAAATGCACTAAAGAAAGATAAAAAAAGGATAACAACTCCTCGCATCATACCAACGAGATCACTAAAGTATCGGTCTGTTCTACAAACGTAATCACCGACCATTAAATTAAAAAAACTTTGTGTGGGACAGAAATTAAGGCCGCTGCCCGGCCCATTAGTTAAGGAGCCGCGCCCGTCTTCGGGGCTCAGATGCACTGATTAGGGCCCGAATAGAAAAGAACCACTTTCAAAACCTGGGTGAAAAATAATTCCCCCTAACGCTCAGGACCGAGTTGGGCGGGCGGTTAAAGCAGGTTAGCGGGTAAGTGATCCATTTTCTGCACCTGGATAGCCCGGTAGAATACCTCAGAGCCTTCTGACTGGAGCTGAATCTTGCCCCTGGTGAGCGGGACAACCCGACCGTTGACCACATGGCGCGCGTGGGTAACGACCAGATTAACCTTGCCGTTCAGCACGTGGACGCACGTATCGCCGACGCAGTAAAGATCGACCACGTTCCACTGGCCGGAGGGTTTTTCGCTATCGGGATTTTTGATGCACCAGCGGCCAACGGGCGTTTTATCCTGAAACGTTACGGGTTGGGCGCCGGGCTGGTACACATAATGGTCCTGCTTATTTTTGCGGGCCGGAATATCGGCCAGTACATCCATCACGCCCCAGTAATCGCCACAATCACCTTCCTGAATCTGATATTCGAAGGACTCCATCCAGAGCATCGGCGTTCCGTGGGGACCACTGCTGTGGTAGAGCAGGCCACTGTCGCGCACATGGTCGAGCCGGGGTGGGTACTTCTGCGTTCCCCACTTGAATTCGAGCCGGAGGTGGTAATTCTCAAAATCGGCCAGGGTGTTGATCCCGCCGAACGTTTCACCCGAGATGCGCAGGGCCGGTTGACCCTCCAGGTTGACCACCGAAAAAACATGCCTGGGATCGTTGTTCAGGCCAAGCGGGGGCGTTTGGATCGCCTGATCCCCTTCGGCGTAAGGGCGGTCGAGGTACGTTTCCCAGCCGCTGAAGTCTTTTCCGTTAAAAAGGGTTTGCCAATTGCCCTCTTTTTTTGAGGCTTGTGCCTTGGCGGACGCTACGGAGAAAAAGCCGATACAGGTCAGAAGAAAAAGAAATTTCATGATTGGGCAGGGCTGGAAGATGAATCATTTTGCGCTGGCTATATAAGTCAATAAAAGCCGGTATATAATGACTTATGGCGAAAATCCTGGTAAGACTAAAAATGGCGGCATAAACTTCAACAGATCCGTTTATACCGCCATTCAAAGGGCAATCGGTCCGGCCACTAGTTCGTGTAAACCTTGTACTCCCAGGGTTTGAGAGCCAGCGTTAAAGCGTTGCGCAGTTCGGTGGGCTGACGGCTGAATACTTCGGTGTACATCCCTTCAAAGCCGTCGCCCGTCAGCCGGATGGTTTGCGGGGTCGGCGACAGGTTGATGATGGCCATTACCCGGTCGTTATCGCGCTGGCGGTAAAAGGCGTAGACTTTGTCGTCAATGCCGGTTGAAATCTTCACCAGCACGCCCCCGGAGAGGCCGTTCCACAGCGCCCGGTTCCGGCGTTTGAGCGTCAGGAGCGTTTTGTAAAAATCAGATTTACCGTAATTGCCCCAGTAGATCGGGTCTTTTTCGTAGAACTTGAGCCGCTTGCTGAGGTTGGCTTCCATTCCGTTGTAAACCAGGGGCATCCCGTCAAACGTAAAGGCCAGCGTTGTAAAGGCTTCACCGCCGTTACCGAACGACTCCGCCATTGTCCCGTTCCACGAGTTTTCGTCATGGGTCTGCGTAAAGTGCATCTGGTAGTAGCCCGCCGGAAAACGCTTTTTGTTCATCGTCAGCAGTGAATCAATGGCCGTAGCCGGGCGCTGCCCTTTGGCGATCTGTTTCATTAGCTGGTGCATCCGCCAGCCGTAGTTCATGTTGAAGCAGGTTTCGAAAAGCTCCGGATTGTCTTCCCATTCGCCCAGCATAAACACCGTTTTGATTTTGTCCAGCGCCGGACGGACTTCCGCCCAGAAGTCGTTGGGTAGGTAAGCGGCTACTTCGCAGCGGTACCCGTCAATGTCGCACTCCCGCACCCAGTACTGCATGGCATCAATCATGGCCGCCCGCAGCGCCGGATTGTCATAATTGAGGTTCACCACGTCGCTGCGGTCGGTGAGCTGGCCTTTGTCGTCGACGGGCGGCACCATCTTGCCTTTGATCTGCGTGTACCATTCCGGATGCTGTTTCACCCAGGGGTGGTCCCAGCCGGTATGGTTGGGTACCCAGTCGATGATCACGTGCATGCCCAGGTCGTGGGCCCGCCGGACCAGCGCCTTAAAATCGTCCAGCGTCCCGAACTCGGGGTTAATGGCTTTGTAATCCTGAACGGCGTACGGATTGCCCAGCGTGCCTTTCCGGCGGTCCTGGCTGATGGGGTGGATGGGCATAAACCACAAAATCGTAACGCCCATTTCCCGTAGCCGCGTCAGCTGTTCCTCAACCGCCTTAAACGTGCCTGAGTCGGAGAACTGGCGCGTATTGACTTCGTAGATAGTGGCGTTCTGAGCCCATTCGGGCGTGGGCAGACTGTGCTGAGTGACGGAACTGTCGGGCGTGGTGGTTGCTACATCTGCGGATTTCTGGGAAGTATGGTTGCAGGATAGAACAGTAAGGATAATAAGGCCACTGAAAATAACGCCACAGGCTTTCTTCATCATCATCGGCAAAGTGGTAGTGGTACGGAGTATAAAACGTTCAATTACTGGTCATTGTATTTAAGCGCGT
>Ga0325400_1005464_pt1 | contig 11968 bp, 7 predicted proteins | sample PopdelMetagenome_2_FD_205662 | JGI IMG/M metagenome (GOLD analysis project Ga0325400, IMG submission 205662) | Populus deltoides microbial communities from Bellville, Georgia, United States - Xylem-PdKOR-R1 | ecosystem: Host-associated > Plants > Phyllosphere > Stem > Wood/Secondary xylem...
TTTTTTTTTTCCTTTTCTGGGTAATTTCTCATAATATGGATTATTTCTATTGATTCAGTGTGCATTTGATCATGACAATGAAGGGAAGTGTCTTCATTTTGTTTTTGACTACGATGTCTAAATACCTGATTTATTTAAAACTTTAGAGGATCTCTACCATCTGGATTTTGTTATAATAGTTTGAAATCTTTGGCATATGTATTCTGCAATTAACAGCGAACATTTTCTCCAGTTAAGTCAATTACTCTTGGCATTAAATTATATGGATCATATACAAGGCACTTGTTTTGTAATTTTACTTGTTACTTTCATCTAGGATCTATTGCTTGGTGTAAGAGCTAAAGTCTCCTGCTTGCATTTATAAAGGTGCAGGTTCAAATTCCGATAGCAACAATTTTGTTGAAGATTAGGATTTCTTTCCAAATTCTTCCTCTTGACACCGTCATGTCCTATCTGATGGACTTGAGATTTGTATGACTATCCTGACTAGGCTTCTATAGATTCTCCATTGTGGATGAATAACACTAAATCTTTTGTTTCTTCTTGTTATTTTTTCCCTGCTACCTGGAGCTTTGTTCTGTTAATGGATATACTGCAAAAGATGAGTTTCCATCATCAAGTTGTGAATGGTTGTTTCTTGAAGATGACTTACTAGATGATACAAGATTTAACTTAAGACAGATTTTAGTTATCTACTCTTTAAAACCTTAATTCTGTAAATTGACATGTTCCCATCAGTTTATCCTGAACTGGTTCGAAACCTTAATTTGATGACGCTGTTTCTCAGTCATTGACATGCTTTGTTCAAAGATATAGTTCTGGACTTTACAGTCATGATTTGCTTTCATTGCAGACGATGGGTGTTAGAAAGAAAGCTAGCTTCTTCTGATGTTCCCAAGGAGGAGCAGATGAACCTGATTAAAGACTTAGAAAGAAAAGAAACAGAGTTCATGCGACTTAAAAGGCACAAGATATGTGTTGATGATTTTGAGCTTCTGACCATCATTGGAAGGGGAGCCTTTGGTGAGGTTAGAAATGTGCATGATACATGGGCAGTGCACTGAATAATTCATCATTCATTAAATTCTCATGTTAGGCATTATCTTTTGTCACCTTTTGCAGCTTTGAATATATTTGTTTCTCATGTTTTCTCAAACTACAGGTTCGATTGTGTCGGGAGAAGAAATCTGGCAATATTTATGCCATGAAAAAGTTGAAGAAATCTGAAATGCTAAAGAGAGGACAGGTGAAATGAGAACTACTATCACTGATCTATTCTGTGTCCCCAAGCCTATTCTGAGGAATGACTTGTTTCATGAGTCCCACTATTTGCACAATATACTGCCTAGTCATCACTTTTTATTGCAGCAAGGGTTGCACAGTCCCTTTTTATCTGTCTTGCCCGTGTGCATGTTTAAGTGGAGATGACTGGTCTTTTTTATTTTTTACTCTGGTTACAATGGCTTGTTTTGGCACCTTTCTTTTTGTGTTTTTCCAGAGAAATTCTGTGGTGTTATCTCATATTACTTTGTACATTGCTTCTTTAATATTCTGAAAAAATATGTTTTTGCAACTTAGGTGGAACATGTTAGAGCTGAACGGAACTTGCTGGCAGAAGTTGCAAGCCACTGCATTGTCAAACTGTATTACTCATTTCAGGATGCTGAGTATCTATATCTGATTATGGAATATCTGCCTGGTGGTGATATGATGACTCTGCTGATAAGGGAGGATACCTTAACTGAAAATGTGGCTAAGTTTTACATTGCTCAAAGTATCCTTGCCATCGAGTCGATTCACAAACATAATTACATTCACAGGTTAAATATTATTCCAGCTACATCCTTAAACTAATGCTTTTGACTGGGTTTATGTGGAGATTTTTATCACTATCAGCTTTCATTTAAGTATTTTTCTCTTTCTTATTAAATTACTTTCGCTTTTCTTCCAGAGATATTAAACCTGATAACCTTCTTCTGGACAAAAATGGCCACATGAAGCTATCAGATTTTGGCCTGTGTAAGCCTCTTGATTGTGCAACTTTATCCGTGATCCATGAAAATAAAACAATTGATGATGAAAATATGACTGAACCAATGGATATCGATGGAGGTATTGCCGATGCGGACAATAAAAGTAGTTGGAGAAGCCCCCATGAACAGCTTCAGCATTGGCAGATGAACAGAAGGAAGTTGGTAAGGAACATACTTCTATTAATATATTTCTCGAGGTGCTGAAAAAATCATTCCACAAGCATAAATATGGGTATGCCTAAAAATTTTTGTGAAAGTATGAGTGAAGTTTTGGAGCGTAAGTTTTAGATGATGCAACATTTCATCCTTGTTTTTGTGAAGAGACATCTAAAGCCATTGAGAAATGTTAGAGAATTTTATCCAGATTATTCTGTCAGATATTCAAATTTGGATGCAGCAATTGTTATTTGCTTCGATCTCTAATAACTCTTCATTTCCCATTCTTGAGTGCTTTGAAGTTGTTGTGAACTTGAAAAATTTCAGAATGCATTTCACCCGTTGAAGGGTCCCCCTCCCCCCCTAAAAGAAATTAAAGTCACTCTGCTTCCAGGCTCTCAAAAAATGTTAGTGGTATTGATTGTGGATTAAGAGCGCCACATGGCATCTAATGGTGCACGGACACACAAGTGCATGCAAAGTAGTAACTTAATTGATACCACTACTTTTAGAAACTCTATAACTTAGAAAGGAACATAAATGCACAATATATTTTCCATCAGCAAGCCTTATTATAAGTTGTGCACTTTCTTACATCCCCATAACTGTTGAGATTTTACAATGCTTTTTTTCCCCAACTATTATGGCTAAAATCGATGTATCCTCTCCAAAAGGCATTTTCAACTGTGGGAACGCCAGATTACATTGCTCCTGAAGTTTTACTCAAGAAAGGCTATGGCATGGAGTGTGACTGGTTAGTTTACTTTATTAGTTCATTTATGTTTAAAATTCTCTTACAGTTACAAGTTGTAATTTGTTGTTGATTTTAGTTTCTATTCCTTTTTCATGGCTCATAGTCTTCTCACTTCCTATATGTTTTATAATAAGGAATGTCATAGACCTTTCTTGATGCTTACCATGAATTTAGAAAATCTTTTTTACTGTTCTTAGAAATGCATTTGGTATCAAGTTGTCTAAATGGCAGTCATATGCTCTTTATCTCATCTCCTTTTAGGTGGTCACTAGGAGCAATACTGTATGAAATGCTTGTTGGCTACCCTCCTTTTTACTCAGATGATCCAATAACTACCTGCAGAAAGGTAACTTGTTATATGCTTCTGTTTAGTGTTTCTTTCTCAGCTTCAATTGATCTGTCAGCTTTCTTTTTTCTCTACTCCTTGTAAATTTCCATGCAAACATTCATTCCAGTAATTTCAAATTTCATCTTACAGGGCATAGCTCTTAAGCCATATATGCACTAAGCTAGAATTTTCTTTATTTTGTGTTTTAAGCACGTGTCCAAGCCACTTCTTGTTTAGCTATTCTTTAGCATTTTTGGGAGAAATATTATACTGTAATTACATCATGGTGATTGTGCCATACCAAACTGTTTTCACTTCATAGATCGTTATAAAACTGCTCCTTTGCTTTCTCTTGCGGTTTCAATCCATGCATCTTTCTTTGGGTTTCTTCCCTCCTTTCACCCCATATTCTCTTGGTGTTGTATGAATTCACTACTCTAACCGATGGTTGGTTCATTAATTGCTTTCAGATTGTTCATTGGAGAAATCACCTTAAATTTCCAGAAGATGCAAGGTTGTCACTTGAAGCAAAGGATCTCATTTGTAGGCTCTTGTGTGATGTTGAGCATAGACTAGGTACTGGGGGAGCAAATCAAATTAAAGTAAGAAATTTGAATTATCTTAAATATTTTCCTTCATTTAAACTGTATGTTCTTCCCTTACAGCTATTATAATTTCCCTGTATCAGGCTCATCCTTGGTTCAATGATGTTGCATGGGATAAACTCTATGAGATGGAGGCAGCATTTAAACCAGAAGTCAATGGAGAACTAGACACTCGGAACTTTATGAAGTTTGATGAAGTATGAAACAGTTAGCCAATTTTTAATATTTCTTGACCAAACTCTTAATATACCAAATCATCATTGTTATGTTTTCTCTCTTCAAATCATCAAATTTTCATTAGACCCACTTCTACTCATTTAGTTCCAAACAAGAATGACTGCATATTTTAATAAATCAACAATAGTTCTGATTCATAAATATGTAGATTTATGATGTGTGTTATTATGTCATGCTGCTTTGCACAGTGATATTTGTAAACAATTTCAGGGTGCAGTGCAGTAATGCATGTAATCAAAACTTTATCCATTGATGAGATATTTATGATGAAAACTGTGGACATTTTTTAAATTCTGGGTTCCTCCTATTGATTCTTAGCGTTTCCTTGTATGAAATTTTGGTTACATTATAAAAAATGTTAGACAACAAATAATTTATGCAATCTGTATTTCTTTGGCATATCTGCAAATAAACATACTTTGAAAAGTTAACAATGTACGAGGAAGAGCATGCAGGTGAGGCACCTTGTTGTTTCTTACTAAGCAAAATCTTTATAAAATAATGGAAATGAAGGTCCACTTAAGCATGACCAGAAAAGAAAAAAAAGGTCCACTAAAGTTCAATGTTGTTAGGCTTTCCTGCTGCTGCTTAGTCATAAGAGATTTCCTGATTTCCTTGTTATAATTTTGTTTATGATTATGCCTTCCATATATTTTAGTATTTATGTACTAAGATTTTTCAATTTTTATCAGTCAGATCCTCCAGCAGCAGCAAGAACTAGCTCAGGCTCACGGAAGGTTTGTTTTTCATGCTGGCTAGCCCATGTAATGCATTAACCTGCACTACAGTTGGTATTATCATATCATCACCATTGAGCTGTGATAATTCCACTTGTAAACTTTACGAGTGGATATCTGCATCTGCAAAGTAGATTGTTTGCTGTCCCAGCATGAAGATAAAGGGAACATTGTGCCATGAGCCCAAGATCATTTAGTTGTTTGTGGACATGACTTGAATGGCACCATGCATGCAATTATTTCCACTGATTCTTCAAAATATAGTAAAATGGAAATATTAAAGCGATTCTTGCTGTAGAATTTTCATCCCTCAATCTTTTCTTTCTGCAAATGTGCCTGGTGCCGTCTAACTTTTATTATAGGATACTTGTATGCAAAAAAAAAAGAAAAAAGAAAAGGGATACAAATATTGCTTTCCCAATTCTGTCACATGAGATACTTAAACGTTCAATTGTTTTCACCATAGAATGATTGATCAAGGAAAAGAAGATTTTTTTTCTTTTCTTTTGGTTGTGTGTTGGATACCCCACTCTCTTTCTTTTTGTTCTTTTTTTGTACAGAATATGCTGGAGATATAAAAAATATCTACTGCCATTGAACATGGTTTTCCTATGGATTATATTGTTTCTGAAATTTCTATCTTGTTTCCCATGTGTCTTCTAACTAATGTTACCTGCCCATCCCAATATAAGACTGCAATGCGTCATCTACTTACTGTGAATTCAAAATCTATCCATTTCCATGCAGATGCTTTTGACTCCCAAAGATCTAAGTTTCGTTGGCTATACATACAAGAATTTTGATGCTGTTAAAGGACGACATCATTTCGGTGTGTGATTTGACTCTGACTTGTCCATGCTATCTTATTCCTCTCTTCCATCGGTGAAAAATTTTATGCTTTGCTAGTTGAAATGCAAGTACTTCTCTTTTGACAGGCATATGCAACAGTAACTTGTACACACATCCATGCACACCCACTTATCTGGGATCATTGAGGATAGGAGTATCCTTTTTATCATGTTGCCAGTGTCTCTGAACCATGATTAAATTTTATCTGAATAGCATGTAGATGATGGAATGCCAGCCTACCATCTTTATTTTGGGCTGGTGGATGGCCTTGTATCTGTACAAAATTTGTGTCAATTTTGATTTGAATTGGTCTGTCCCTGGACTACAGTCCCTATGCTTTCTTGCAATGGATGGGAATGCATCTTAAAATTTTAGTTTGGAATGGAAAGAAATAGTCAATCCAACAATCTTGTTATGTATGTGGGAGGTATGATAGGAAGATTGGGTAGTGATGGGTCAAACAGTTCTGGATTCCATATTATTTGTGTGGTGAAAATAGAGAAGGCATATTTGTGTGCTGTCTACAGTATCTTTGCTTTAAAGCAAAGGCACTACCTTCATATTCAGCAGCGAGGTTTTGTCATATCTGGTAATACTTGACTGGATATCACCCAATATCCGGTCAAGTACCAGCAGATGTGGTAAATTGTTCACCAGATATGTTTCTATCTGGTATAGATTGTGGGATGTTTGAAAATTCATTTAAAATCTGTTTAGCACAATTCTCGAAAGACATTGTAAGTTAGAGGCCTTCGCAACTGAAGCAAGGTATTGTGGAATTCACCCATTGAATTAGTATATAACCCCAAGTATCCTTCCCAGGACCTGTTGACTAAAAGATATTCAGTGAGAGGTTGACTTTGTAAGCAAACAATACAAATTTTAGTGTTTTAGGACCACCTTTGAATCCATCTCTCAGCTTTAGGCACTAGCTCTTTTTATGGAGAAATCCTTGTAAGACTGTCCACTCATTGCAGATTGGTAGTTGAATGGCAGGCTCATATATCATGCATATTTGATAAAAGTCTCAGAAAATTGGTCTTCAAATGATCGTGTCCTTTTATTCTGTGCTAAATATTTCATCCTTTTCAACCAGAGGTTTTACCATTGATGTAAGTCCAAAAATGGAAAAAAAAACTAAAACATGACAACCAATCTAGCTGTGATCAGAAGTGAAGTTTTCTAGGTAACGACTTGACTTTATGGGTAAATTCTGGTGAAAACGCATGAAGCGGACACCAACAGGATGCAACAAAAATGAATATTTGCTAGGAACTAGGATGTCAAATCCAAATAAGAAACAGACTCAAATTTTCCAGGTTTGAAAACATAGTACTGCTAATATTAAAGCAGTGGAATCATAAATGAGCAAATGAAAAAGAAAACGGTGAAATTGGTTTGTATGATCATGAAAGGCTTTAGAGTTGTGTTATGATTTCATTTGATGAACTGTCCAAGCTCTTTGGTGTTAATTTTTGAGTGCTAATGCTTGTGTACTCTCTTGAATGGGAAGAAACTAATCTTGCTTTAAACTATTTTGATGCTTGCAGATCCCAGAGGTAGTATGTCACCACAACGGCCATCCATCAATTCTATATTCAGTATTAGATCTTACTTTTTGCCTACTTTTTAGTAGTGGTTGTCCATATGACTATTGGATTTTTAGTACTCTAAAATGCATTAAACTTGATCATTAATTTCTGTAGGTGATTCTGGGGCAGATTATACTACCAAACAGCCAGCCGAAGGAACAGAGGTGGAAATGCTTGCATCATCAGGTGATCTAATGTTACCATAATAAGAAAACATGGAAAACCTGCAATGTGGATGTCAAGTATGCCTACTTCAAGTTAGTTTTTCCTCCAAAATCTGGATCTCCCATGGGTCGGCTGCCACACAACTTCCAGAATCACTGCTTTAGTGTACAGCAGTAATTGAGAAACTTATCAAGCCCGCTGGTGGGTTAACTGGCAGGACAAGTGATTATTGCCAAAAAGGCTCTGTAATAGATTTAGAGCAGAAACTGATGCCTTGGCTGCCCAGGTAGGCTGCTGTAACACTTGCCTTCTCTAGTGGCAGTTTCTGGTCAAATTTTAATTGAAAACAGACTACCAAGAAACTCAATAGCTGGTTTAATGAACCGCCCCTTATTATCGTGTTTGTGTTATGTGTAAGCTTTTATGCAAAAAAATGAAATATTAGCAGTGGAGAAACTGATTGAGAAGCAGCACTGAGTGGCTGAAAGATGCTGTCTTTTAGGCTTTTTTTAACTACTGAGGTGTTGAATAATGGCGGCTGTTCTGCATTATTATTCCGGCTTGTGTGATATAGTTTTTGAAGGTCCTAGATTAGTAATTTGAACCATCTTCTGTTTTGCCTTTCCTTTTAATGGTTTAAAGTTTAAACACTCTTTGAAATCAACACCCTTTTAATCAATTACAGAAACTACAAGTAACTATTGTTCTTTTCTGCAATTTCATTTCAATGGTGAGCTATAAAGTGGCCATCCCTTCCCGTAAATCGACATTTCATTGTTCTTGAAAGAATGTTCGTTTCATCTGTCAGCATGAACTTGCCTCCCAAGTCATGGAGGCACAAGCTAGTTCTGTTTCTCGGTGATTTCCCTAAGCACAGAATATCTTCACCATACTCAAATTCCCTCATCAGAAACATGTTTCGCACTCCTTGCTAAAAAAGTCCTGTCATTGTAGCGTAACATCCACGCGCGCACGCACAAAACAATAGAAATAGAAAGTGGAAAACCACTCAAATAGACACTACTGCTATGCTGGGTCAATCTCCATGGACTTGGTGTTCTGTTTACTCCTTCGGCCCTCTTTGTTGAATCAAACTCAATTGTCCACTTCGTTATGTTCAAAAGAAAACAAAAAAAAACAAAAAAGAGTCATCATATGACCTTTAACTAAAGAAATCAAGAAAATCGAGCTTGATTTCACACACGTCTACCAAATTTTATGTGAAAAATGGGTTTTGTACAGCGAGGTTCCCTTAACCCCACCAAGAAAAAAAGAAGATTATAGGACTAAAAGTAGGTCAAATTTGATGCATATTGCTTTACATGATTAACTTAGATTAATCAATTTAGGTAAAGATTAGGCACCAAATCAAAGATTATGTCGCACTCAAGATGGAGTTGTACATCTATCATAACACTCAAAAGGTCTAAAAAATTGATCTGACCTTGCTGGTCTACCAAATCCAGGTTAATTAATATCTAAGCTAGTCTAAATCAACTCCGTTAAAATTTACTATGAGTGCAGGTCAGCGATTGCATGTGAAATTAACCTAACAGATAGTTACTAGTTGGTGTTCCTGCCATGTTTTTGTCAATTTAAATTTTTTTAATATAAATATTAATATCTTTAAAGAAACAAGAAAAATTTGAAACCCTAGTCATTAACATAACAATGTTTAATAAATCCAATTAATTTAATAATATAATTAAATAAAAGGCATTGATGGTAGATAAAGTGAGCAAAAACATGATAAACATTAACTATAAAAAATGAGTTGTTAATATCATATTCAAAAAAAAAAAAATGTTCGTTGAAGACTCGTTGTCGCTCTGTCATGAAATCCACCCCACCGCCAAGAAAAACTCATCGAGACGGTTCTAATATTATTGCAAAAGGCTAGATGACAACACCAAAGAGGTCGCACAAGTTGTCACTTGAAAAACAAATCAAATAAAATATCATGAAGTTTGTATTTCATACTTATATGTAATCCATTAATTTAATTTAATTCAAAAACAAATTATGAAAAAAAAACTAAATTTAATAAAGAACGACAAACAAAAAGATCCGAGATAACTCAAGTCATTTTTTAAATTAGTGAAAAATCCTATACATAGCAAATAAAAAATAATTGAGCCCAATATCCAATTAAATATATATTGAAAGATGAAACTGGAAAAACAATATGAGCTTAACAAAAGGGAAAAACCCAAGAAAACTCGGGCAAATCTCCTAAAACTAGGTTAATCTTTAAAATTCGCAACTCATTAAATCATAGACTCAAATTTAATCAAGAAACTCAATTTCCAACCAATTTAATATTGAATGATGAAATCATAAGAAAAATATCATTTAAAAAAATCCCAGGGTAAAAGCATGGTAATAAAAATAATGATAATTAAATCTAATAGGGAAAAAACTAAAAGATGATGAAATTGTAAAAAATAAAAAATAAAGTTATTTAAATAAAACAATACCAATAAGAAAATAAGGATCAAATTTGACAAATAAAAGAATTGATGAATAGAGATGGAATTGAAAAGCAAAAGTCTAAATTTATAAATTATTTTAAATAAAATAAATAATAAAAAAAACAAAAACCAAATCTGAAAGAAAAACAAATTGAAGGGCAAAAGGTAATGCGCGAAATGAGGAAAAAGAAAAGAAAAAAAAGTTCACCGACACTAAATTGAAAATCAGTGGCTATGTTGCCTAATGATGGAGGAGTAGCCAAAACAATTCTAAAATCATTGTGGAAGGCGGTGTTTGGCCTCCAGGAGACGCTGCATGCATCGCCTGAAGAGTATTGATATCTCCCACCCGCGCTAGCTTGTACTTTGCATACACTAATTATTTTTTTTGTTTTAAATTATATTTTATATTTATTAAATATCAAATTTCCCCCCGTCAACTTGATTATAACTAAAAACAATGAAAATACAAAAAAACCCCTTGGAAATCAATTAAAGAATTCTTGTTTATAAGGATAATTTAATCATGCTTTAAAAAAGTAGAAATAAAAAAAAAACCAGGACAATCATTAGATATTTCTTGTTTTTTAGAGCAATTTAGTTATTTTACTATGCATAAAAACTAGTTGTCCCCAATTAATTTAATAATAATTAATGAATCATATGAAAAGTTTAATAAAAAAAACCCAGGACAATGGTTAATATTTTTTATTTTTTAGAGTAATTTAGCTATTATATGAAAAAACTAGTTGTCCCTGATTAATTTAATAATAATTAATGAACCAAAAAGTTTATATTAACCTCAATAGACAGTAGAGGATTTTATTTGGAAATAGCAAATTCATCATTGCATTGTTTCAATGCACATCAAAATAAATTTAGTGCTATAGTGAAATCCTGATGCAAATTATTACTTTTAATTTAATTTTAATTTTAATTTTAATTTGTTGTGTTCACGTCCTTCTTCTCCTTCTTTTCATTTTTGGGAATTACAGGTGTCGGATGTCAAGATTTATTATCTTCCTTTTTCTTCCCAATATTGTTGAATGATAGAATCTTTCCTGTTATTATTTAGATGATGTAGCTATAGGGTTATCATTTTCGGTTCAGTTCAGTTTTTATTAAAAATTAATAAGTAAATGATGATAAACATAAACATGGATAATTATTTTCGGTTTGGTTCAAACTGACCGGTTTCAGTTTGGTTTTTATGACAAAAACCGGTTCAAATCGGTTTGGCTCGGTTTGTTTCTTGTTTTGTTCGGTTTTTTTTCCCGTTTTTTTATTTGGGTTTGGTTTTTTCAGTTTCAAGTTTATAAAACCGAACCGGTCGGTTTTTTAAAATTTTAATCGGTTTTTTTCACGGTTCAATTTTTTCAGTTATTTTTTTCCCTGATTTTCTTGATTTAATTGGTTTTTTAGTTTTTTTGCTCACCCCTACGTAGCTCTGTGCTTTTTTTGACATTTATTATTATTATTGTTATTATTATTATGCATTCGATGAACTGATGGAATGCAATAGATTTAGACATACAAAACTATATTTTTAATTAGAAAAGGTAAGATAGAAATGTGGATATGGAATAAGTTTCTCCTAGCATCTTATAAGGTGCATGAAACTATAATATATAAATGAAGTTCTTGTTTAATTCTATATACCAAGCATTACTCGATAAAGTTTCTTCCTCTAATTAAAAAAGAATCGAATATTTTAAAATTAGAAATTAAATTAAAAAATTGGGTAAAGTATACACCCTTTGTTCCTATAATTGTAATTTAGTTCTTTGATTATCAAAATTGGGCCCTTTTTTTTAATAATTTGCTAGATTTCAATGCATATTTTTCCTATGTCTTGACACAAAAATTAATGATACCTGATATTAAATATAATAAAACCGAACCCTTGATGAAACTTATGGTAAAATAAAATAAGGGTTCAAAAAGTTTGTACAAAAATCTATTTAAAAATAAGATCGGAGGAATTGGACATGGTATTAACCCGTCAAAATGTGCAACGTGGAAAATGTTTTTTTTTAAAAAA
>Ga0325400_1005466_pt1 | contig 11966 bp, 5 predicted proteins | sample PopdelMetagenome_2_FD_205662 | JGI IMG/M metagenome (GOLD analysis project Ga0325400, IMG submission 205662) | Populus deltoides microbial communities from Bellville, Georgia, United States - Xylem-PdKOR-R1 | ecosystem: Host-associated > Plants > Phyllosphere > Stem > Wood/Secondary xylem...
ATATTTATGTCTCTGTAGAAAAACTCCTATACAGCTAAACCCACTCAGCTTCTGATTTGTAATGATTATATAAAATAAGAGAATACAACTTACACAAGTTGACGTAAAGCTTATAATGTTTATAGCGCTTATGCTTCAAGCTCGAACTTTTTTAAATTATAAGGTGGAAATGGGAGTTCCGCTACACATTGTTTCAAGGGGTTTTCTTTGCTTTTTCTTGAAGATTAAAGTTGTGCTTGTTTTTCCATAAAAAGTTTTATTATTTTTTAAATTTTTATGTGTTTATTTATTATTAAAAAAATTAATAAATAAAAAATATTTTTCAATCAAAAAAAGGTTTAGTTTAATTTTTTAAAAAATAATTTTTTTGGATGGAAATATTTTTAAAAAATTATAAAAAAATTAGAAATATCATATTATTTGCTAATTATATCAAATTTGATCCTTAAACTTTTGATTGATATATATTTTGTTTGAATTTTTTTTAATTTCATCCCTTAAAATTGATTTAATTTGATTTTTATATTAACTTTGTTTCTTATTTTTATAATTATTATTTGCTTCTCTTATTATTTTTTAATTGAAATTTTTATTTATCAAATTTGATCCTTATTTTTTTGATTGTTACTTATTTTATTTGAAATAATTTATGAAATTGTAATTATTATTATTTTAATTTCATCATCTTTTAATTTTTTTATTTATTAGATTTGATATCAATTATTTTTATTATTATTTATTTTATTTGAGATAATTTATGAAATTAGAATTTTTTTTTTAAATTTCATTCTTATTCAACTTTTTAATTTGTAAGATTTGTTTTTCATTATTTTAATAAACTTGAAAAAAATAAAACATTAATAAGCTATTTTTCAGCTCATTAATAAGCTAGATTAGAACTATTAATTTTTCATTGACTCGACAAACAAAACAGAAGATTATCTTGTTAGGGATTTGATGACTTGTGTTCTTTCTGAAGTAAGCGGTTGATTCCAACAGACAAGATGGCTTCAAAAACCAACTCAGGCCTTGAAAGAAACCCATAACCCTTCTTTCCAAGGTTCTACCACTTAAATGTATGTTTGGCAACATGGCTAGGCCATGAAAATTCTTTAATTTTTTTTTGTTTTTAGATCATTTTGATGTATTGATGTTAAAAATAAATTTAAAAAATAAAAAACATATTAATTTAATGTATTTCCAAGCAAAAAACAATATGAAAAGCAATCTTTATCACAATAACACAACGTAAATCTATATTAATAGCATATGAACGCACTGACTCCACTTATATGTTCTTATCAATGATACTTGACCTCTTACTACATTAAACCCATCATTCTCATATACAATTTCGGTGACCCTTTTTGGTCATGTTAGTGGCAGCCATATGCAGTATTGCAAAATCTAATTTACCATATCTCCCAGAAAAAAAAAGGGGCAAAGCTACTGATCCAAAAAGAAAAAATAAAAATAAAAAGAACAAATCAAGAAGTACGCATCATGTCACACAACTTACAGCTGAAGTTAACCTAAAACAATGATTTTTTATACTAAACACATTAGTGATTCAGTTAATCTGCCTGTAAATGTTTTATGTTTTGATACTAGCATGTAAGATTCAGAAAAAGAAAAGCATTTTTTAATATCTCCCAAATAAACCATGTAGGAGCAACAAGCAAAGAGAGATAACATACCTAACCTATATCAGTATTGTTAGAAGATAAGAATATACTAAATACTTTTATGACCTTCGACTCCTCTTCTTTGCGTCTTTCAAACCCATTATAACTCCACCGTCACGTTATTGTGCTTCTGTGTACAAGATATCCTTGGCTCGTTTGGAGTGCGTGTCGTCGGTTACAGCAACTGCGGTTACTTGTGATTCCAGCTTCTGGATGAGAAAGAGGCTGGAGGAGACGTTTTGGTGGACAGTGAGATGCTGATGGCAGTTGTTGCCGGTAGGGGGGTGGTTGGATTTTTTTTCCTTGTGAGTTTCTTTTCTTAAGATGTGTCGCGCTTGTCTAAAAGGTGCTAGAAAGTGCTTTTTTTTTTCTCTCTCTTTTACAAAATGGACGGAGTAAAATAACACAAAAAAATATAAGTCAGAAAATTGAAAAATAAGAATTAAACAATTTTTTTCAGCTTATTTTTTATATTTATTTAAAATATACAAACATAATAACAATGAATAAGCATCACCAAACAAAGAGCTGAAGTCATCAATGATGAGAAAATTAATCGAGTTATAAGTATAATTTTTAAACACAACTCAGGATCAACTGACACAATAGTCAAGTTATGAGTTGGGTAATTCAACTCAAGTCAACCCTGAAAATTATACACACACACACACATTATAAACCATATAAGAAAACCATGAAGATATAGTGGGTCTAAATAAGCTTAAATTCAAATATTTTAATAAATAACATGTATACAACAATTTAAAAGTAGTGTATGCATTAAAAATCAATCTTTAATAAAAGACTTTCACATGTCAAAAAAGTGGGATATATGAAAATTGCAAATCAAGAGAAAACAAAAAGAGAACCTCCTAAGATTTAAAGTATTAGAAAAAATCCAAAGAAAGACATCATTGTACTATGTCCAAAGCAATTAGATAAAATATGCACATCAAGGTCAATCCCTTAATTAATGAATATAAATAAAGAAAAAACAAGGAATTGAAAACAAAACCAAACCTGATATGTTCTTAAAGTTAAAAAGGTTACTAGAATTCTGCAGACATGTAGTAAGTTGACTCCAAACTTTTCAAAGTCCAAGCCATCAAAAACTTCCCTACGAGTACCCTAAAATTAGTTGCTTCTAGTTAGCTTTTACAATGAAATGTAGATGAAATTTAGCAAGAACACCGTTACAAGCCATGCAATTGTATCTTATGAGCTTCCCAATTACATCAGTATTAGTGGGTTAGAAATAAGAAGCATGTTCGGTGAAGGAAAAAGAAGAAAATGAGGAAAGGTGAATGTTTATTCTTTTTTGCATGTTGCTGCTTGTGTTTTAGATTTTTATCCCTTTATTCAAATTCAAAATGTGTTGTTTAGAAGAGAAATGGTTAAAAGAGGTGGGGTCTCACTTGGGTTTGATGAGTCACCTAGGTCTAACCAGGCTAGAAGAGTCTTTTATCAACTATGAGAGTTGAAGTAGCACATGACTATGTGCTTTTAGAACAGATAACCCTTACTAAAAGTATGAGATCTAAAGTCTCCATTTTATTTGATAATGGTAGTCACATGACTCAAAACTTGCATTTGTATTCTTCAATTCACTTTTTAAGTAATGAATGGTATTTAACAGTTGCGATTCTAAAGTGAACTGAATTTGTGTTGTCGGAATGCTTTCTCAAATCCTCTTTCATTTATATTGGCACTTTGATGGACATGAACAGGACAAATAAATCTCAAGTACAAAGCATTTCCATTTTGCTAACTTGAGATTGTGTATTCAAGTGCTAGATTAGAACCATTGATTTTTCACTGACTCGACAAGCAAAACAGAAGATTTTCTTGTTAGGGGTTTGATGACTTGTGTGCTTTATGAGGTAAGCTGGTTGATTCAAACAAACAAGATGGCTTTAAAAACCAACTCGGCCCTTGAAAGCAACCCATACCCCTTCTTTCCAAGGTTCCACCACTTAAAATGTATGTTTGGCAACGTGTTAGGCCATGTTTTTCCCAAAAATTTTAATTTTTTTATGTTTTTAAATTATTTTGATATGCTTAATGTTAAAAATAAATTTTAAAAAATAAATTAAAAAAATTATTTTGATGCATTTCCATAAAAAAAACAATTTAAAAAATAATCCTTACCACAGTACCAAATACTAAGTAAATCTACATTAATAGCATATGAACTTATATGTTCTTATTATTGATACTTCAACTACTACTACATTGAACCCACCTTTCTCATGTACATTTTCGGCAACCCTTTTTGTTCATGTTAGTGCCAGCCATACGTGGTCTTGCAAAATCTAATTTACCACATCTCACAGAAAGAAAAAAAAAAGGGCAAAGTTAGTGATCCAAAAATAAAAAATAAAAATAAAAAGAACAAATCAAGGAGTATGCATCCTGTCACACAACTTATAGCTAAAGTTAACCTAAAACAACGGTCTGTTTGGTTTCTATAAAAAAGGAAAAGAAAATTCTGTACTAAACACATTAGTGATTCAGTTAATTTGCATGTAAATGTTTTGTGCGTTATAGTAGCATGTAAGATTAAGAAAAAGAAGAGTATTCTTTAAGTTCTTCCAAATAAACCAAGAGAAAGAGCAGCAGAAGCAAGCAAAGAGAGATAACATACATATACACGTAGCTATATTAGTATTGTTAGAAGACAAGAATATACCAAACTCCTACTTTTATAACCTTTGACTCCTCTCCTTTGCATCTTTCAAACCCACTATAGCTCCACCGTCACACTGTTGTGCTTCTGTGGACAAGATATCCTTGGCTTGTTTGGAGCGCGTATCGTCGATTGCAACAACTGCGATTATCAGTGGCGCGGTTGTGATTCCGGCTTCTAAAAAGGAAGGAGGCTGGATGAGATGTTTTGGTGGACAATGAGATGCTGATGCTTGATGGCAGTTGTTGTCGTTGCTACCGAGGTGGGGGTAGGAACACAAAAAATATTAGTCAAAAAATTAAAAAATAAGGATAACATTGAATAGAGAGCTCAATTCAATGGTGAAAGAATTGATCGAGTTATAAACATAGTTTTTAAATCCCATTTAGAGATTAATGGACACAACAATCAAGTTATGAATTAGGTGATTCAACTCAAGTCAACCATGAAAATTATATATACATAAAAAAACATTATAAGCCATATAAAAAAACCATGAAGATATAAGGGGTCTAAATAAGCTTAAATTCACATATTTTAATAAATAACATGAACACAACAATTCAAAAATAGTGTACATATTAAAAATCAATCTTTAATAAAAGACCTTCACGTGTCAAAAGAGTGGGATATATGAAAATTGCAAATCAAAAGAGAAGAAAACGAGAACCTCCTAAGATTTCAAGTACTAGAAAAAATCTAAGGAAAGACATACTCGAACTGTGTCCAGAGCAATCAAATAAAATATGTACATCAAGGTGAATCCTTTAATTAATGAATATAAATAAAAAAAACAAGGAATTGAAAACAAAATCAAAAGTTGATCTATTACTAGAGTTAAAAATGTTACTGGAATTATGTAGATGTGTAGTAAGTTGATTCCAACTTTCCACAGTCTGAATCATCAAGAACTTCCTTACAAGCACCCTAAAATTAGTTACTTCTAGTTAGCTTTTCCAATGAAATGCAGATTGAATTTAGCAAGAACACCTTTACAAGCCATGCAATTGTATCTTATAAGCTTCCCAATTACATTAGTAGTAGTGGGTTAGAAAGAAGAAGCATGTTCAGTGAAGGAAAAAAAGGAGAAGATGAGCAAAGGTGCATGTTTATTCTCTTTTGCATGTTGCTGCTCGTGTGAGAGATTTTTGTCCCTTTATTCAAATTCAAAATGTGTCATTTAGAAGAGAAATGGTAAAAAAAGGTAGGGTTCACCCGGGTTTGTTGAGACACCTAAATCAACCGAGCTAGAAGAGTCTTTTTATCAACTATTAGAGTTGAAGGAGAGCAAATAACTATGTGATCAAAAGTCATGATAGATAAAAAAGAAGCAGTCAAATAACAAGGTTTGAACATGTGCACAACTAGAGGATATAGTCATATTAAGAGTTCTTGGTCCTTAAAATAACTAATCAGAAGTCAAAAATCAGTTAAGGATGATCAATAGAAGAGGAATTTAATAAACCTCTTTATATTATATGTATAGGATTAGGATTCATTTTCTAAGTAGGATTTAAACATTGTAAAAGTATAAATAGGATCGGATAATAATGTAAATGATGATCACCCCTACATATTTACATTCCTTAAATTTATTATTGTTTTTTTTTCTAAAGGGTTTTTATTACTTTCATTTATTTATATTTTATCCTTGTTGCTTTATTTATTTTTCTTCACTTTAAGATTTTGTAATTTTTTTCTTCCTTAAAACTAATGTGCTTTTAGAACAAATAACCCTTACTAAGAATATAAGATCTAAAGTCTCCATTTTGTTTGATAACGGTAATTGTTGCCTCATCATAGGTTAGTCCATAATAACTTAAATTGACAATATATAAATTGACACTCTCAATGAAAAATAGATTCATAATTTATTCTAAAAGTCATTAAACACGTCTTTAAAGAAAAATACAGATAAACTCATCACTGGTGTGCTAAACAAATAATCATTACAAGTAATGGAAAGAGGCCAACTTCTTAGACATGAAAAGCCTGATAATTCACCATCTTCCTAGATTTTGATGGATCAAACATGATAAACATGCTTAGAGATGGACCTTTATCATCTAACTCCCTACTACAACATAGAATTGTATGGGGATACTAAGAGTCTAGACACACCCCTAGTGTCTCTATGCAATCCCTTATGTTCTCATTGGTTCTAATAGGGTCATCATCCCTTACCATAGATGAGCACTTTAGTGCATCTGTATCCCATACATAACCATACACAACCATACACATGTATATTTTATAAATTTAACAGCATTATACAATGGTTATAACCACCTATGAGAAATCCACCCAACCAACCATGATTATTATTGAAAGAGCATCTTATAATCAACATGTAAATCTCTCTAATACTAAAATGAGGACTCTCTAAATGGAAATCAAGAACACAACATGTTAGTGTATATATCCTATAGCAATGAGTTGATTACACATGACACTAATTTTGTTCATGCAAAATGTATTTATTATTAATAAAGGCATTCTTTATCTTTAATATTTATTTATGTAAGATTAATGAATTTAGAGTAAAAATAAAGTTCTTGAGAAAAAAATTCTTTGAAAATAAAATTATAAATCGGTTATAATTATGATGATTTCTATTACATCAAAGCATTGTTTCTAAATATTCCTGGTTAATGCTCTATTAAGATTAGACATTAATTAAAATTGTTGAGACCGATACATATTCTGTTGTTTTCTTTATGAAAGAAAATCGTTGTACTCATAAGTTGAGGTATAAAGGATATTAAAAACTAATATATAGGCGCTTATTAAATAACATGTACACTAAATTAACTTGTGTGAGGATTACATATGGAGATATCTCTTATGTCTATAAAAAGGCTTACATGACAATTATGTAAGTAATCCTTAGACATCATTAAGTTATTATATATAGAGAATACTATATTTTAATTCTGACTACACATTGTTTTAATCAAGAATAACAAATATGCAGATATATATATATATATATATATATATATATATATATATATATATATATATATATATATATATATCATAAACTATATGAAGATATCTAAGTGATCAAAGATAAGATTCATCACCATAAATGAATTAGGAAAAATATTTCACATATTCTCAAATATTATTGATCGTGAAATCCTTATATAAGGTGGAATGAGATTTGAAAAGAGTTTCAAAATTTATTCAATAATAAATGATTATGGTTTTGAGAATAAATGTGATTTGATAGTGCAGATGCACTTCATGCTCAATGTCTAAATTAAAACATTTTTGATAAAGTGATAATAATTACACTGAAAAACTGGTCACTAAAAGGTAAGTCAAATCACATATAACTTATCTAATATTTGAGGGGTTATGACATGTTATTAAATGGTTCGTTTGATATTCAAATATAAATCAATTAATTGTTGAATTGATAATAAGTTAAATTATTTAATTAATTTAATCTTATTTTATTTAGGATTGTGATTTATATTTAGGCCGACATATTAAAAACCTAATGGATCATGCATATTGAGAATCATTGATAAAAAAATAAATTGGAATGATTAATTAAGTAAGACCTGATTTTAAACAGATTTTAAAAATTAAAGACTAAAATGTAATTTATATAGTGGCTTACAATTCTAGACCTAGAAAAACTAAATAGGGATTTGATTGTATAAATTTTAAAATTATCTTGAAATAATATATGTGATATTTTTCAGGGGACAAAGTGATATTTTTTTATTAAAATGGTTATTAAGTTTTTTTTAAAAAAAATAGAATGTTATGTCTCTTATGCCTTATATTCAACGTACATATTGTACATGTTATAACCTATTTTACCCCTAATTTATTTTTCAAAAATAGCCAAAAAATACTTTTAAAAACATAAAAAAATCCAAAAAATTATTTTTTAATTAACTTAACAAAAGTTTCCAAGCTTTAATTGGACACAATAATTTTTCCAATGATGTGATTAATTTGAAGTCTATTATAATTGAGAGAATTAAAGGATCAAGGACTAAAATTATCAATTTGGCATAATTTAGGAGGTTATATTAATTCAATCGAGGGCTTAATTGAAAATTTATTTTATTATATAACTGATTTTAACTTTATTTAAAAGGATTTTAAAGTTCAAGGGCCTTTGCGAGAAATAGACAAATTAAGAAAGTATCCTTAAATTCGATAACGACTCAATTGAATTCTTTTAATTGATCATTTTGACTTTTACATATGATAAAATAAAAATTCAAAACTCTAAGGAGGATTAACTATAAAAACTTGCTGACATTTGAAGACTGCTTTGGAAATTTGCAAAACTAAATGATGTCATTTCAAAGGCATGAATATAACCATCTCCTCATTTCTTTGTTTTCTTTTCTAGAAATCTCACAATCCTAGCAGCTAAAATTAAAAGAATACTAATTGTGTTGTCTTTTAATATCTCCCAAACCCAGCCTATCCCCATAGTCATTTTGCTTATTTTATGCATTGTCCTATCAGGATATTGGCGTCGTTTGTGCTTTACTTTACAAGAGAGTCTCTGGATTGTGATTATCAATTTCGGTCCTAGACTTTGTCACAACTTTATCACTAAGTTTAGGTTGTTTGCATAAAACATTTTGATCTCATACTTCCCTAGCTAGCCTTGCACATCTTTTTTTATTATATCCTGTGAATGATCAGATTTGGTTGTTGTAATCTTATGGTTGGTTTTGTCTTAAACCCTAGGTAAAGTCAGTCCCCATTCCCTACTATTAATAAAAGTTCTTTTAGGGTATAAAAGGAATAATGAGAGAATTAGATAGAAAGTTCTTATATAGAGAAATATGTTTTATGAGAGGCACTTTTAAAAGATTCTTTCATAATTTCAAAATAAAGACACAAGTTTTAAGGTCTTTTGAGGCATTTGGTTTAATTAATCTATGGGTTTTATTAGAGTTTTTAGACCTAAATCCGATTATTTTTTTGAAACCTAAGTATTTATTTCCTTGTCCATTCAACTATCAACCTTTGGTCTAGGTATATCTCTTTGTCTTTATTGATTTCATTTCGTTTGATGTTTGTACTTTTAGTTCTTTGACATGTATGTGGTCATAAATGTGTTTTTAATGCATGTTTGGGTTATTGTGGGTTTTTGTTATATGGTCTTTTAAATGCATATATTGCCCCTACCAATGATTAGCTTGTCTTAAGCCTAATAAATTAGTCTGTAAATCTAAGAGCTCATTTTTTATGGACTACGTGGGGAAAATTATGGCCTGATGTTTGATGTGTTTGGTTTGTTCACCATTTATGAACTGGATGAAGTTGAGAAATTTATATCTTGTGTATATTAATGAATGTGGGGGTATTGATGTTTATTATCATATGAGTCCAAGTACATCTTTTATTTGTTTTCCTTGTTATGGCTATGTATTTCCTAGTTGGTCAAACTATATGGACTCATTTAGGGTGATGTACCTTTTTAGTAGTTATGAATGATGCTTGGCTTGTATGGATATCTATATTTTTGCATTTTTTATTTTTTAGAGTTAGCCCAAACCAACTAAACTAGGTCTTTTATAATATCTATATATTTTCTATAAAATATTATGAATTATAAATTTTTTTTTTCCTTTGTTTTCAAAAAACTGCATTTAATCAAGACTTTTCAATTAGTTGGCATCTTGTATTTTTTGTGTGTCCTTGATCATCCATATATTACAACATAATCTTTTATCCAAAAATTGAATCTATCTAAAATGAGTAAAGAGTTCCAAATTATTTACTTTTAGTTTTCAATCCAAAAGGCATCAAAATCACTTACTTATGCATTTTGGGCCTTGAAACAAGTTTACAGCCTATTGAGTTTCGACCCACAACAAAAAGGCCTATTGGACTGACATTCAACACTTTAAAAAAAGAATATGTAACCAATCTTTATTTTTAAGAATTGTATCCAAATTATTTTTGTTATTCACTCTACGTATCTTAGGTAAATGAAATCCATGTGGGCCATTACCTTAAGTATTAAAGGAGAGTAGCTTTTCCGTGGATTTTCTCAAAAATATTTTGTTGTTCACTTTTAGTGTTCAAGGTACATAGACTCTACATGTGCCATGGCTTTGGACCCTAAAATGAGCAACACTTTTTATTTTTTTTAAGGTAATAAAATGAATCTTAAGGTCTCTACACTTAATATTCACCAAAACAAATAGGAATATTAGTTTTTAAATAAATTTCACAAATACATGTTTAATAAATACAATGGGAATGAGGTTTTCCACTTACTATGTACTAACATTGATGACAGGCAACCAAAAACAAAAATGGAACTCAAAAGTTGAATGTTAAACAACACACCGAATGTCTTATGAACCCCAAAAAAGTCATTATCAAGATTCTAGTCCAAAAATGGACCATCATATCACTAGATCCTAACCAAAATAGATGAACTCATAGTAGTCACTGTTTGGATAGGATTGGAGCATAAAACCTTCATTTAGTCATATAACGAGTGAATTTAGGTATTATAGGATAGATTGACCCTAATAAGATATCATTCATTGACCCTTTCTAGAATTTGAGTTAGGTTCATTGAACCCAATATATGCCCATTGGTTATTCACCAGCATGACTTGATAGATCATTAGTCGCAGGTTGTGAACATGAGAAACCAATTTAAACATGTTAATTGACCAAGTGTCATCAAAAGATAACAACAGGGAGTTGCAAAAATGAACTAGACTTTAAAATGGTTAGGCTTACACTAAGCATCCATCAGGGTTTACTTGCAATAGCTATCATCTATATAGATGGACTACTGGTGGAATTTGCACAATAGACTTTTAGAAATAAAATACAAGGTCAACAATGCAACTTACCTCAAGTATGATGCTTTTGGATGATAATATATTCTTTTTAACATAACTAGTCTCTTGCCTTAGAACTCTACAAACTAGTTAGAGTTTTCTAGTGACTATAATATTAGGCGATGACTCCTTTCATATAATCTTAGACTTTATCCCTCATCTTAATATAAGAGACCATTCTTTCCTTTTTTTAGGAAAGACGACGAGTCGTTGGAATGTCGGGTGTGATAGAATGACGACTCCACTGGAGAATTTAGGACTAAGCTTTGTCTTTTGTCTTTAATTTTTATCCTTATTTATTATGCTTGTTTACCTTTTCATTTTACTTTAGCATGCATTTTATTCCATAACTGTCATACATATGTATATTGGATATGGATTTGTGCCTTCACACACAATACATTACACTTTTAAGAGAACACGTTATTTTAGGTAAGGTAAGGAAGTAATGGTACCTCAAAACCACCACACCATCGCTATTTTTTTACTATCACACTTTAGTGTATTTTCTTAATAAACCAAAACCAAAACCAACCTAACAACTAATATTATAAGAAACGCTAAATTAGTAAAATGCTAGAAGCCACTAAAAACAATCCTAAATTAAAGATTCTAGATTTTTTTCAGAGATCATGTTGTTAGGTACAAGAAGTGTCTTGGAGCGAGTGTGTAGAGTGTAGGAGTGAGTTTTAAGGGTTCTAGATATGACCATGTATTCTTGTAATTTTGGTGTTTGATTCTTCA
>Ga0325400_1005467_pt1 | contig 11966 bp, 4 predicted proteins | sample PopdelMetagenome_2_FD_205662 | JGI IMG/M metagenome (GOLD analysis project Ga0325400, IMG submission 205662) | Populus deltoides microbial communities from Bellville, Georgia, United States - Xylem-PdKOR-R1 | ecosystem: Host-associated > Plants > Phyllosphere > Stem > Wood/Secondary xylem...
TTGACCCTTTTTCAACATATTTTCAAAAAAATTGGACAAATATATAAAAATACCAAAATTCTCATAAAATACATTTTTGACACGATTTGGCTAATTTATGGTCATTTCATGATTTTTGACTATTTCACGTATTATTTTTGTATTGAATTTTTTTAAATAAAAATATTCAAAAGGAAAGAAGAAAAAAGAGAAAATCATTCCAATAATTGTTTTAGTGAGTAAAATGTAATTGAAAAAAAGAAAAACCTAATTTAGTTAAAAAATAATAAGTGCAAAGAAAAAAAAGAGAGGGAAAATGAAACTTGTCTTATGCGAGGGAATTTTAAAAATTTGAAAGGTGAAATAACTCTCCAGAAGAATCAAGAAGCCGTAAGAACTCTCCAGAAAAATAAAAACAAATGATAGAAAGGTGGAAGGGTTGAGAATGTTCATCATAGTATAAATAGACATACACACCTATACCCCTCACACTCCCGTATACAATATCTTTCATCATTAGCGAGCAATAACAACACCGAGAGAAACAACCACCGATGATCGATAATTATTCTAGTAGCGAAGGCCAACAACACTTGGCAACATCAATGCAGTGGGCACCGTGACAAATTCTCCTCTTCACTGTTGGCAGACTAGCAACACCAACATTAACCACGCTAAGAACAACCCCACGGTTAATCATCCTCACTGTTATCTCCTTCTATTTTCAACCTAAATGTCAAGCTCTCTCCTTCACAACAACCCTAGATTCATGCCTCAACCATAAAAATTGCTATTATAAAAAATCTTCCACACAAGAACTTACAAGTTACTATTTATGACACCATAAACACCATTTAGAAGAGTAGAGGATAAGTTATGTGATCTCGTTGGTCAATTTCCACTCAGGTCATCAGCCAACACACCTCCATCCACGGTTGCACATGGTCCACACGTGCCAACACTATTTTGGTAGTCTCCAATAGTTTCTCAGTTGTTCTACCACTATTCTGCAATCAATCAACCTTGATTTTAGTAGATATTAGACATTCCAAACATCTTGGAAGGTCGATTCATAAACTTAAATTATTTTTTTATAAACTGCTAAAATGCTATGAAACTTGAGACAAAATGCTTATTATTGTGCATGATATTTGTATTGTTTGGACATTATTGATTTGAATTGATATGTGTTTGTGATTTGAGATGATTTTCATGAATATTGGATTGGATTGGACTTGAATATTATGAGAACTTATTTTGAATGATTGAAATTATTTTGTCAAGGGCTTGTTAAATTTGTTCAATATTTGATTTGATTTTGTTTTTATTGTGATTAAATTTGGATTGATTACTTTTGAATTTTTTTATTGATTGGGTGGATGTGATGAATTTTTGGGAAGTTATAATATGAGTTGGTTATGTGATTTTAAGAAAATGATGTACTAATCACAATATGGATATATTATTAAAAAAATGATAATGATGAAGAAATATGCATATATAAAAAAATGTAAAAAAATAATTAATCAACCCAAGATGACATAATCTAAACTTAGGCCCTGTCTGCTAGATGTTGATTAATAAAGAAAAATAAGATAATAATAAAAAAGTCCTCGTATTAATTGTTCTTATTAATTGTTAACTGGTCACCACATAATAATTATGATCAATGAATTAATTTTTACTAGGCCATGTCTTTCAAATATCAATTATTGGATAATATGATCAATGAATTAATTTTTTCTATGTATTATTAATCGACCCAAAATGATATGGTCCAATATTAGGCCCCGTTCTTTATATGTTGATAAGTGAATAATAGTACCAATTAATACATGATCTCTAGGACATTAATTAATAATATCTTTGGTCACCACATAATCATTTTATTTCATAATTTTACAAATTCAATTCAATATTCCTATCATTTATTAAGTAGCCCAAGATGGAATGGTTTAATAACGGGCCTTGTTTTCTGGACGCTGCTTAATGGATAATATGACTTTTTCTAACCCTAGTAAGTCTTATATAATGGTGTTCCCATCATTTCTAAAATTAGACCCTGTCCTTCGAACATTATTTAGTTAGTTGAACATAATCATTATATCCTAACCTCTTATTAAATGATTTTATCATATGTTAAAAGACCCAAGATGGAATGGTATCATAATAGACCATGTTCTTTAGATGTTATTTAACATAGAGTAGAGCTAATTAATATAGTCCACCAAAAAACCTAGGATGGTAACGTCCAACATAAAACCCTGTCATTTGGACTTTGTTTTGTGGATAGTGACAATATTTTGAATAATATACATACCAGTTTAGGAAAACCATATTAAAATACATTTATCATTGAAAACAAACAACATTACAACTTATCTTAAGTAGTGTGTGTAAGATGATGTCTATCTTAACTATTATTTAATCAACCCCTTATCGAGAACCTCTTAAGACCAGTTAGGGTTCCTAGTTACCATTTTTTACTACTAGGTAGTGACTACTTTTCCTTTTTTTTTTTACCCTTTTTACTTATCAGCTCGCCTTAATGTCTACATGTGATAGAATGATGACTCCATTGGGGTTCCATAAAGACTTAGCTTATTTATTGTTTTTCAATGATGATGTGATTAGTTTTATTGTGTTTGTTTGCTTAATTTGGTTAATTCATTAATTTATACTTTATGCATTGTTTTTTGGAATGCATATAGAGTTATGCCTATGCACACAAAACACAACATTTTCATTTTAGCATTATCAAAGCCATAGGATTAAAAGAGGAAGTAGTGGTGCCTCAACGGTCTTTGGCCTATGTAACATACATGAAACCACCAACTTCTATTGAAATTCTACTTGGACATGGATAGTAGGTCGATGTGTTATCACCCCGGTCTATGTATTTGTACCTTATAGGCCTTGGTTCAGCACATCAAGGTTGTTAATCGGGCAATATAAAACCCTTTTTGAGACTAATTTAGTTAGCCAACCTACCCTACCTGTAATGGCTAGAACCCTTTCTTAGGTTATTTCCTGGTATTATTACCACTCCATATTCAATTTGTTATTTCTATGAATATTTTTATTTAGAATAGTTAGTTTTTGAGTTTTACAGAAAGAGAAAATGGAAAACAAATACAAATAATATTTTGAAAGTTCAGTTTTCTCAAATTCATAGACGACAAAGAAAGAGCTTTTTTAGAGCAGAACCCTTAGAGGGAGATAAAATTAATGAAAAACAAGATAGCTAGTTTCACATAGTTGTTTGAATAGATTCACCAGATAAGGTCATCAGGTGAAGGTCCTTCCATTAGGGATAACATTTTAGACATACATGGCCCTTAGCACAATCCTATAACTCTTGGATGCACCACCCGTTTCCACCCACTTCTAACAAGAGATCATAGTCCTACTGGGCCATTTAATCCAAGATTTCAAGGAGTGACATTTGATGTTTAGCCACTGAAAGCTCTATTTGTGGTGACACCGCCATATTAAAAGACAAAAACTACCACTTTTATGCCTAATATGGAAAAACCTTTGAAGCCAAAAGTTGGATTAAAAACTGAGAAACTCTTAGCAATTGAAGATCATTTAAAGGAAATTAAAGGAATGGATTAGTTTGATTCCATGAAAGTACATAAAATGTTCATAGTATCAGATATTGTCATACCACAAAAGTCCAAAGTGCCTGACATTGTTATGTATACAGGAGTTGAATGCCTAAATACTCATTTAAAGATCTATTGCAATAAAATGACTGAAGTGATTAAAAATGGTAAGCTCCTAATTCATTTCTTCTATAAGAGTCTGAGTGGTGCTGTCTTGACTTGGTGTATGAACTTGGATGAAAATAAGATAAAAAGGTGGAGAGATTTAGTTGAAGTATTCATGCATTAGTGTAAGTTCAATATAGAAATGACTTCAAGTTGATGTAAACTTTAAAGCATGGAGGAAAAAATAACGAGTCCATTAAGGAATATAGTCAAAGATGGTGTGGTATGGCAACATAAATTCACCCTCTTCTATTAGAAAAAAAGGAGCTTATCTCCATTTTCGTTTACACCTTCAAACAACCATACTTTGAATACTTGATTGGTAATTCATTAGCATATTTTATGGATATTGTGACTACAACAAAATTGATTGATCAAACCATAAAATTAGGAAATATAAGAAATTTAGTAGTGAAGTTTGATTTTCATTCACATCGTGCTAAATGATGAATCAAAAGATAATGTTCAAATATGGAGCATTGATAAAACACATTCTCATTTTACACATTATCCTACCTGGTCATAACAAGCACCATCGAGTTTTATGGCATCATCAACTTCTCAAGTGCCATTATATAAGATTGACATCCCTTTATCGCTCAACATTGTTTACCAACATCTCTTGAGTATTGATCCTACCTCAACAAATCTCATATAACCACCAAACCTAATGTGGTATAATCCAAACATAAAGTGTGACTATCATGACAAGATTTTGGGCCATTCAATTGAAGATTGTAAGAATTTCATATATCACGTTCGGAAGTTGGTAAGCCAAGGGTATGTTGTATTTGTGAAGAATAAACCATTTTGTATTGAAGAAATCTTAACTTTGTTTCTCTTCAATAAATTTTTAGGACTATGTTGCGTCTTTTAGTGAAATTTATTCTTTATCTTTGTCATATGACTGTTTTGAGATCAACAAATGTTCATTTTATTTTCATCTATTATTGGATAAATATAATAACAAATTCATTTAAAGACTTTTAAAATTGATCAAATCCTAAGACATATCATATGAGTGCTAGGGGCAATACTTCATTTTGAATGTCAAAATATTTCCTCCTATATTTAATAAGCCTTAAAAAAATGAATCTCGCTTCAAACCCTTTTGACCTTGAAATACCCATTTTTTTTTCACTCTTAATGAATCTTAATAGTGAGAATCTTGCTTGAAATAATACAATTTTGCCCAAAAATAAAATCAAATAATTTGATGTCTTAAATAATGACAAACAATGCATATTTGGGTCATGATCCAACCCATCCCACCATTTTCTTTTCTAAGGTTAACCTTATGGTTTTCCTAATCAATAATGATCTTCAATAAGGTTAAGATTTATCATTATAGATAGATTTAGATTTTGAGATGAAGAAAGACCATCTTTGATATATCTTTCACAAATAAAATTTATCCTTTTTATCCGTATTTGAGCCTAAAATATGTTTTTTTGGATAATAACCCGAACTAGGATCACCCCTCATTTTGGGAGCATGTTTTGGAAGTCCTAGATAATTAATGAAATTCTCTAAATGGAAAGAAATAAGAAAATATGAAAGGGACAAAAGTATTATATAAGAGAGTGAGCAAATACTCCAATAAAAATGAAATGATAAAAAAAAAGATAAAAAAGATGAAGTTCTCTTTAAATGTACCTAATAATAAACACATTTAGATCAATTGGGGCAATTTAAATCGAAGAGACCTTTTATAATGACAATAGCCAGTTAATGACCAGAAGAGCTCCATTATAGGATATGAGTAGTAAAAGACACATCTGAGAATGATGGTGATGCATATATGTTTTTTGATGACTATTGGAAATATAAATATGGCTAGATTGGCTGCGGTAATCCTATTTTAAGAATGAAGTAATCCCTTATGATATCATGTAAAATGATGAAATGAAAAACTCTTTCATTGGTATGGTGTTCATTCCTTCACGAAGATAATGGAAAATAAGTAGTATTGAACACATATCCTCATATGAAACTTCAAGGTGATGACAAATATAGGCAATATAGGCCAAATTAAGATGATGTACTGATTGTGCCCATCTAATGATAAAAAATGGAGTCCATGGAAAGATAAACTTATGGTGAGCCTAGATAGAACTTCTTTCATTTGGAAAAAAACCCATCCAAGCCAATGCCAAAAGATTTCAAAGACCTAAATGACATAAAAAGAAAATTGAGCTTTCAAAATAACAATTTATGTCTTTCTATTGACTCTAAAAGGTAAGCTCTATAACTAAAATCAAAAAACAATTTTCGATAATCTTAAGCTAAATGCTCTAATAAGATGTTAGTTTTTAAAAGCAATGTACATAGGTGAAAATTTATTTTAATTTTAGCTTTAAATTCTTATTATCTCAATTGACAATATTTTATTGAGTATGATCTCAAAGAAAGTAAATTTTTAGATCAAGCCTCGCCATCAAGTCAAATTGTAGATTAACCCTGCAATCAGGAGATTAAACCTTGTAATCAAGAAATTTAACCATGCAATCAAGAGAATTAGCACTACCATTTGATCAACCCTGCAATTAGGAGATCAAACCTTGCAATCAAAAGTGAAGCCCTGTATTGAAAAAGTTGAACCCCGCAAACAGGAGGTCAAACCTTGCAATCAGAAGATTAAACATTGTAATCTAAAAGTGGAGCCCTGTAATCATAAAAAAAGGTTAGCCTACCATCAAGTAAACTCGTAGATCAATCTTACAATCAGGAGATCTAGCTCTGTAATTAGGAGATCAAACTCTGCAATTAAGAGAAACAACCTTGTAATCAAGAAAAAAAAGCCTTACCATCAAGAAGTTTTGGTTTCAGCTCTACTATCAAAAGGTTTATAGCTAAATCTCACAACTAGGTAAGTCAAGCTAACTTGTTTGAATTTTATGTTGAGGTTGGTCACTTGATAATCATATCTTCTCAAAATTCGTCACCTAACAATTGGACCATATTTTGTTTTTTGTTTCGAGGATAGTCATCTCATAATGACCACTTTTATTTATATGGATCTCAAGTTAATCCCTTCTCAATTGAATGGATCCTATATTGATCCCTTTTTTTATGGACTCAAGTTAATCCTTTTTTATCCATATCATTCCTAAGTTGACTTTTTTTATATGGATCCCAAGATGATGCTTTCATAGATCCCATGTTGATCTTGATCCCAGTATGATCCTTTCATAAATCCCAAGATGATCTGGATCCCAAAATGATCCTTTCATAGATATCAAGTTAATCTAGATTCCAAGTTGATTTAGATTCCAGGTTTATCCTTTTTTTATATGAATCCTAATTTGATCCTTTTGATATGGATCAAGAGTTGATCCTTTTATTACATGGATTCTGAGTTAATCCTTGCAGTTATATGGATCCCAAGTTGATCCTGTTTCATATAGAACCTAAATTGATCTCTTTCACATGAATCCCAGGTTGATTCTATTTACCAAGTTGATCTCATTTGCATGGATTCCAAGATGATCCTTTCTTTTACATAAATCCCATATTGATCCCTTTATTCTTTATAATAATCCCAAGTTTTATCCATTCATTTATCATTTTGTTTAGTACTTCTCTTACCAAATTTACCATATAAAGTCCAGGAAAAATGATTTTTTCTTTGTATTTGCACCGTAAATCTTGTAATTAGGGGGCAACAATCATCACTCATTTTTGACCATCTGTTTTCAACATATTTTAAAATAATTGGAAAAAAATACAAAAAATAACAAAATTCTCAGAAAATATGTTTATGATGCAACTTGGCCAATTTCTTATCATTTTCATAATTTTTTACCATTTTATTTATTGTTTTTGTATTGATAAATTTTTTAAAATAAAAAAATTATATGAAAAAAAGAAAAGAAGAAAAAAATTATTCCAAGAAAAAGATCTTTTTAGTGAATAAAATATAATTAAAAAAATAATAAAGACTAGTTTAGTTTAAAAATAATAAATGCAAAGAAAAAAAAGAGAGGGAAAAACAAAGTTGTCTTATGAGAGGGAATTTTAAAATTTAGAAGGTTGAATAACTCTCTTAAAGAATTGGAAAGGTGGATGTACTCTCTAGAAAAATCAAGAAAGTGGAAGAACTCTATGGAAATATAAGAAAAAATGATAGAAAGTTTGAAGGGCTGAGAAGGTTCATTATAGTATAAATAGACATACACACCTACACCCCACACACATTATACCATTCCAACAAAAAAATATCCCACACAAAAAAACTTTTCCCTCATCTTTCGCCACACACACCAACACCCTATACGTACTAAAACACTATATTAAAAAAAAAGAGAAAAAAACACACAAAACTCGTGACTATTCCAAAAAAAATTACCTATTACAGATCATCTCCTTCATCATTGGCGATTGACAACTTTATCGAGTGCAGCAAACACCGATGACTAACAATTATTCCAGTAACACCTAACTCCAACAAACATCATGAACACCGTGACAAATTCTTCTCTTTACTATTGTCAAACCAACCACCATACCAACATCAACCATACTGAGATCAACCCTACGGTTGCTCATCCTTATTTTTGTCTCTTTCTATTTTCAATCTATATGTTTTGCACCTCAACCACACAAACTGCCATCATAAAATCTTCTACACGAGCACCTACAAGTTATTATTCATGACACCACCCGAAAAATTAAGAAGAGAAGAGGCAATGTTACATGATCTCGTTGGTCACTCACATATCAGGTTGCTAGAACATCAGCCCATACGCTTTCATCCACAAATGCACATGGTCTATATTCGTCAACACTGTTTTGGCAGTCTCTGACAATTTCTTAGCTGTTCCACCACTGTTCTAATAGTCTTTAGGCCTTGATTTCAGTTGATCTTAGAAATGTCAAGCATCTTAGAAGGTCGATCCACAAACTCAAATAATTTGTTTTACAAATTACTAAAATATTGTGAAATTTAGGATAAAATGCTCATTGTTGTGCATTATTGATTTGAATTAATGTGTGTTTGTGATTTGAGATGATTTTCATGAATATTGGATTGGATTGGACATGAATATTATAATAATTTATTTTGAATGATTGAAATGTTTTTGTTAGGAGCTTGTTAAATTTGTTGAATATTTGGTTTGATTTTGTTTTTAATGTGATTGATTATGGACTGATTAATTTTGAATTTGTTTGTTGGTTGTGTGGATGTGATAAATCTTTTGAAAGTTATAATATGAATTGGTTATGTGATTTTAAGAAAATGGCGTAGTGATCACATTATGGATATATTATTAAAAAAATGATGATGATGAAGAAACATGCATTTATTAAAAAACAAAAGTGAAAAAATAATTAATCAACCCAAGATGTATGATCTAAACTTAGGCACTGTCTATTGGATGTTGATTAATAAAGAAAAATAAAATGATAATAAAATTGTCCTTGTATTAATTGTTCCTATTAATTATTAATTGATCCAAAATGGAATGGTCATATATTAGGCCCTGTCTTTCGGATGTTAAATATAAGATAATAGGATCAATTAATATTTGATTGATGAATGAATTGTTTCTATTAATTATTAATTGATCCAGGATGGTATGGTACATTATTAGGCCTGGTTCTTTGGATGTCAATAAGTAAATAATAGTACCAATAAATACATGATATCGAGGATATTAATTAATAAGATTTTCAGTCAATACATAATCACTCCATTTCATAATTTTACAAATTCAACTCGACATCCCTATCATTTATTAAGTATCCTAATATGGAATTGTCTAATAAGAGGCCATATTTTCCAGCACTACTTAATAGATATTATGGATTTTTCTAACCATAATAAGTCTCACGTATATGTGTGCCCATCATTTCTAAATAACCTAGGATGGAATGGTCTAAAATTATACCTTGTTCTTTCGACATTATTTAGTCAATTGACCATGATCATGTATATCTCAATCTTATATTAAATGATTCTATCATATGTTAAAAGACTCAGGATGGAATGCTCTCACAATAGACCCTCTTTTTCGGATGTTAACTAATAATAAGGTCAATTAATATAGTCTACCAATTATCTTAGGATAATAAGGTCTAACATTGGGCCTTATCCTTCAGACTTTGTTTTGCGGATAATGACAATATCTTGAATAACATACATACCAATTTAGGCAAACTACATTAAAACACATTTATCATTGAAAACAAATAACAATGAATCTTACTTTAGATAAGATTTATATGATGATATTTATCTTTCTTATTACATAATCAACCCCATACCCAAAACCTCTGAAAACTAGTTTGGGTTTCTAATTATTATAAATCTAGGTGGCAACTCATTTTCATTTTTCTTACCCTTTTTAAATGTCAGCTTGCCTGATGTCAACATGCAACAACTTAGTTGGTTAGCACGTGTGACAAGTCAAAGGTTACAGGTTTGAGCATTATGATGCACAAATATGTTCTACATTATGATAGACAACCTGTTGTCTGTCATATATTTTTTTTCATGGTTTTTTTTTACACTACAATTTTTTTTATTAGATTCAGTTACTGTTTAGTTTTGACATGGTTCTTAAATATTATTATGAATTCTTTTTGGAACTTTAATAATTTCTTTTAGTTATTATGTATCTGATATGAAAATAATAGTACTAATAATAAATTCTTCATGAAAATTCGATTGAAATGATTTTTTTTTTAATCTTTAAATAGCTTTTGAACATGATTTTATTAGATTTATCATGACGTGCATGACGTTGAATGGCGGAGCTGCCTTCTAGATTGAAGGGTTTTTGGAAGTAATCATGAAGTTATGATTTGATAAGTCGCCACTTAGTATCATGGTCATTAGAAAAAACCTATGGTCTACGAGAGTCTGGGTAAGGGGACTAATTATGCAAGGGAAATACACATCGCCTCCTAGTGCACCCTATCTATGGTAAGCTGCATTGTTGATTTATTGTTAATCTAAGACATGTTTCTATTTGTTGGTCTCATCTAAAGGTTCAAGTCAGATATTTCTTCGTGAGTAAGTCTCTATAGGTGGTTATCTCACACAAAAGGGGGGAGGAGGAAAAAAAATTGAAGAAGAAGAAAAGAAAATGCCAAAAAATTCTTTCCCACATTTTCTCCTCCCACACACAAAAAAACCCTGACATCCTTATCTCTCTAATTTTTACAAGACCAACCGCCACTCAAAAAATAAAAAAAACACTTAGCGCCAACCTTACCCATACAAAGAAAGACAAGATTGTGCTCTCTCCAAAACTTACCACACACATACAAAGTGAACCAAAAACATATTAGATCAACAACACCATTTCCCTTCTTATGCTTCACTAAGAGTAGCCCCTTCAAACCAACAGCCCAAAACAAATACTAGGATTTAATCCTATATGGTAGAAACTTCCTCACGAAAAAAGATTTGCCTTGAACCATTAGATGAGACCAACAAATAGAAAAATGACTTAGAATAACAATTAATTAACAATGCAACTTACTATAGGTAAAGTGTAGAGGGTGATACATCTTTCCTTTGCACAACTAGTCCTTTACCCAGACTTTCACAGATCGTAGGTTTTCAAGTGACTACGATACTTGGTGGTGACTCCCTTTATTGATAACTTTATGATTAAACTAAATACTTTTCAATTCTAGAAGGCAGATCTATCATTCAACGCCAAACACATCATGATATGATGATGGCTCCACTAAGGACCTGTCTGGTTAGACTAAGCTTTGTTTGTTTTTTTGTTTATTTTTGTTGGTCTATGTAATTTAATTTTACCATGCATTTTTTTATGTACTGCTCGTGTACTTTTTACATATTACTCATGCTTAAGTAAATTAAATGTGGGTTAATGCCTTGATGCATTTTAATTTTTGAATAAACCCAATTCTAGGTTAGGTAGGGAGTAGCAATCTGTCTCATGGCTTTTAATCAGGGTTCAGATTTGTGAAACATTCAACTATGAGCTGAGCATTTACATGGTAATGACGGTCATATTGTGCGCCAATCATTTCTTATAGTTATAGACTCTTTTGAGATCATGTAGTAAGCTTACCCTTCATGTAGTGGCTTTGAACTTGACCTTAAGATATGGATTCTCTAATAATTATTTTTGCATTAAGGCAGACCTGATTAATAATCCTGAACTTTGGATGATTTTCTAAACTAAGACCATGACTTCTTCTTTTTTAGGTAAGAATTTGAGATGATATAAT
>Ga0325400_1005469_pt1 | contig 11964 bp, 11 predicted proteins | sample PopdelMetagenome_2_FD_205662 | JGI IMG/M metagenome (GOLD analysis project Ga0325400, IMG submission 205662) | Populus deltoides microbial communities from Bellville, Georgia, United States - Xylem-PdKOR-R1 | ecosystem: Host-associated > Plants > Phyllosphere > Stem > Wood/Secondary xylem...
AGTTTTTGTTCAATCTTCAGCTAGTGATTTCTTTTTCAGTATAAAGGAGTCGGGTAACTAAGACAGGATTATCCGATTTGGAGCAGGAATTCTCGAGAGAAAAAAATGCTTTTAATGTTAAGAACATGTAACCTCTAATTTTTTTCTTGAATCCTGCAGATGCATGAAAGCATTAAAGTAACAACTTACGCTTGGTCAATTGTGGTTTTCATTGGACTGGCTGTGACTATTGCTGTTGCTGTTGCTGTTGCTGTGCATTCCTGGCTGAAGAAAAGGAGAGAAGGTGGCTACAAACCAGTTCCTAAATAAGGCTGTAAATTGTGTTATGTTTCCATGAGCTGTGTGCTGCATCTCTACAGCCAGCGCTGTTATCATCATACCATATTATACGAATATATGCTTGCTTTAAGCATAAGCATTCTAGACTTTCCCTTGCTAAAACTTTTATGGCCTGTAAATTTCATTTTAGAATGAGTTGATGCCCCAATGCCATAGCCTTCATGCCGAGGGGCTTGATTTATACATTTCTACTTTGCAACAGTACAAGTTCAACTCTTGAACAGTAACCGCTATGGAATTTGGTGGGCTTTACTTAGGTTCAGAGACCAACATATTGACTTTTGACTGTATTTTTATTTTTATTTTTTTTTTGACCGACTCTGAAAGGCTACAATCCATGCCCTAACATTCACCATTACAGTATACTTGAAGAAAAAAATTTCGAAGGAAAATAAATTTTCCTGAGAGTCATATTGATATAGCCAGACTTGAGATAAATGATTATTCTAAATAATTAAGTTTGAATTTCTCACAAGATAAGTATTTTTTACATGCAGATTATATAGTTAGCTTAACATATCTATTTAGAAACTAGTGAGATAAAATCTAGGTCAAAAAGAAGATTTGATTGCTTCAAATTAAAATAATAATCTAAAAAAATCATAATTTTTTATTTAATTGTTAGATAAGACTCAAATTTTTAAATTTTTACAGGAGTTTTTAGATGATGTTTTTTCTATAATAGCGCCTACAATACCACACTGATTGTCAATTCTTTAGATATCAAAAACCTTGCTTTCGCTCTAGTTTGGGCCAATTTTGTTTTTTTATTATTATTTCAGGTATTGATTTGGATTTTATGATTATTTTTTTATATTTTTAGATTTTTTTTTCTAATTAAAATAAAGTTAAATCTTGTAAACTTCCTAAGCAGTCAGACTAGACTGGATGAGCATTATTTTCAAGAGAGAATAAAGTTATAAATCTGAGGTTCATATATGTATTCCTTTTTACTTATCAAAACTCATGTGTACTGTGTATGTTTGATGTCTACAGCTCCCTCTCAGCATCATCAAACATTTTTTATTCCATCGTTACTTACCTTAAGACTATATTTTTCTCGAAAAACAATCATACTTTAAAGTCATATTACCTCATATTTTGATAGATTTTCCAATACCATTTATGGTATTGGTAGGCTGTAATAGGAATACCAGGACATAAGATTCTCAAATTCCACAGTTTTAAATGAGAAAAGATGTAAATTATGATAAGTCAAGCCTAGAAATTCTTATTATAATTACTTTGATACATGAACCATATGAATGTCGGTCCATACGATCAACGACCGTCAAATGGCCGTAGAGCCGAAAATAGAAGAAGTTTCCCTCTCCCTTTCAGGATCTAAAGTGGAAAGAAACAAGACAGTCAAAATATTAAGATGTTCAGACTCCTAAGAAAATATCTCGCGAGTTAGGATCTCTTCGGTCTAGTTGTGACTTTTGTTTTGATTGCTACATGTGATTGTATAAAAGTGTCTGATAATTCATGTTTTTAGAATACTTTTAGATTATAAAATATTTAAATTCCTAATGCTTCATTTTTTAGTTTTTTATTTTTATTTTTTATTTTTAAACAATCATGAAAATCTTTTTGAAAATGTTATCCAATACTTGTTTTTCTCATTTGGTTCAAAAACTCGAAAATTCACAAATAAGCCGAAACAAAATAAAGTTTACTACGTAATTAGGTTGATCCATGAATTAAATGTCAATGATTTTTTATTAAAATAATAGAGTTTTATTTTTTTATTTTAGTATTAATTTGATCAGATTTAAAATATATTTAAACCAAACCAAACATAATTAAAAATAATTTGTCTAAATTTTTTTTTTTCAAATCTTAACCACAAAAATACACCCATATAAATCTATCTAATTCAACCATATTTAACAACTATGCTCATAAATATAATTAACAAGGCAAAATTTAAGCATAAAAGGGGCTATACCGCAAGACTCATCGAATCTCACAATAATTAAAATTAAAAAAAAAAAGAAAAAAAAAAGAAAGGGAGACGAACACCACAAGATCCTAGGAAAATATACCCTCCTCCTCCATTCTTTGACACGCTTTCCACAAAGCACATCTCCTTGAAATTGCATAAAATAACCCAACGCCACCTCCCTTCTCTCTCTCTCTCTCTCTCCCCCAGAACACATGGAGGATGTTGACTCGTAAAAAGAAAAAGAAAATTAAAAAAAAAAGAAAAAAAAAAGAAAGGGAGACGAACACCACAAGATCCTAGGAAAATATACCCTCCTCCTCCATTCTTTGACACGCTTTCCACAAAGCACATCTCCTTGAAATTGCATAAAATAACCCAACGCCACCTCCCTTCTCTCTCTCTCTCTCTCCCCCCCAGAACACATGGAGGATGTTGACTCGTAAAAAGAAAAAGAAAATTAAAAAAAAAAAAAGCGCCCACGTTTGTGGACGAATAGATATTCCCACACCTTGCATTGCTGTCCTCACAACAAGTGACAAGAATCCTTCTGTAGCTTGGTGGGCTTTTAGAGGTCAGATTCGATACCATCAACGCCACCAAACACACCACTAATTTTCTTGCTATACAAGGGTAAAATAGATATCGCATAAGGGTTAAATTAGTCACTTTGATAGAAGTGTGCGAATAACAATCCCCCACTTGTCACCTTTCCTATCCTTTATGTCCATACTCTTGTCGCATTCCCTTAACCATCCCTGCCCCGCTATCTCCACGTGCCCATTTCAACCTCACAGAAATAATTTCTGGTAAACCTCTATCAGTCCCTCAAATATATACATCTATTCGGTTAAGTCCTCCAACTACATGTCATTTTATACTCGTTGACAAAGAGAAACACTAAAATATATATTTTCTCTCTCTTCTCACTCTCTTAGGTTCCATGCTAGATTTTTTTTGTTTAATTCCTTTTACTCTTTAATTTTGTTAGCCATGCATGATTTAATTCAGCCTCAAATCCAATTTCTGGATTCAACTGAGGAGTCGTATACAGATGGAGAGCACTAATTGATAAAAATATATGGCATAGGGACTCAATTGAGGAACTATATTTACTTGGAGGACTAATATGAGATCTTCTCATATTTATTTATAACCATTTCTTTTTTCCCTCCCAGCCAAATTCTCTTGCAAAATTCCCCCTATTCATTGCACAAAATCAAAACCCCCCTCTCTCCTCTCCCCCTCTCTCCCTGATTTTTTACAATTTGACCCTTCATTTAACCCAAAAAAAAAATCAGTTCCATTTAATTTTATTACATTATTCTAGCATAGATAAAAAAAACTCAAACCTCGAAAAAAAAAAACCCAAGAAAAACAGAAACTTTTTTTGTGATCCAATATCCAGCACATGCAAAACCATGGCCGGGGCAGGTAACGCGGTAGAGCACCACCGTCGCCACCACGTTAACTTGCCAAAAATGGAAACAGACACAAACCCCAACCCGAATCAAACCGGTTGTTGCAACCCGGTTAAAAAACCAGGCCCGGTATCACTAGATCATGTATTACTGGCATTGAGAGAAACGAAAGAAGAGAGAGATGTTAGAATTAGAAGTTTGTTCAGTTTTTTTGATGCAGCAAATTTGGGGTATTTAGATTATGCCCAGATTGAAGCCGGGTTATCGGGGCTCCAAATCCCTGCTGAGTATAAGTATGCGAAAGATTTGTTGAAAGTTTGTGATGCAAATCGTGATGGAAGGGTTGATTATCAGGAGTTTAGGAGGTATATGGATGATAAAGAAATGGAGCTGTATAGGATTTTTCAAGCTATTGATGTTGAACATAATGGCTGCATTTTGCCTGAGGAGTTATGGGATGCTCTTGTCAAGGCTGGTATTTATTTTAATTTTTAGCTCTTTTTTTACCTGGATTTTTCGAGTTCTTTCCGAATTGGGTTTTTTTTATTTTGTTGTGTTAGATTATGAAATTTCTTGGAAATTTTGTTGCTTTTTGAGAAACTGGAAAGTGATGATATTTTTTTTGTGTTAGATTGTGGAATTTCTTGGGGATTTTGGTGCTTTTTAAGAAATTAGATAGTGATGATAATGATTGATTTTTGCATTGTTTTAAGTATTCTTAGTTTGTAAACTAAGTAGAGGTAATTAATGGGTTTCCTTCTGAGAACTTGCAATGTATTTTAATCTACTAAGAAGATTTTTGCACCTAGTGGTCTCTTGACTCTTTAGTTAATTTGTTGCCATCATGGTTAACACTTGGTTGAAGTTATTCTAGAGGATAATGGTGTGGGGGACTGAGGATTCGGCTGTTTACTAGAGATCCAGATGCATGGTTTCTACTGAATTTATTTTGTCTAATTTTTATCTGGTTTATTTTGTTTAGGGTTTGGATAGCACTGGATGGGTGATCTCTTGTGTGATTGTGCCTAGTTCTAAGGCTGCAGCTTTTAGATTCTTATTTGTGTGTTGTTTGAGCTCCTGGAGGATGGGCCAGACCTCTATGATAAATTGGAGTCATGTTGCAATCATTTGTTAGTCTGAATTAAACCATTCTCTAAACACTTTGGTGGCTTCTAGGTGTCTTTTATTTTCATTTGAGGGAAATATATGGAAGCAATCGAGCAGCTTTATAGTTGCTATAGGATATGTTTATAGGTTATGAAGTGCTTAAGAAATCGTATATAAGTTAAGAAATTCTGTATACATACACTTGAAATTTGTAGAGGCACAGCCCCTGTAATTATTGGTTATGCAAACAAGAAAAAACATGGAGAACTCAGGCTTAATTTGATGTTCAAATTCTTTGGAGTAGAAAGAAGTCTTTGTTGGATACTTTACCCATTGCCTGTATGAGCATGAGTTTTGTTTGGAATTTGCTGGAAGTGCAAAAAATTATCTGGTCTTTTTTGTTAAAACTGTGATATTGTTTGTGGATAAATCAAATCTTTGGTGAACCTTCCATAATCAAGCAGAAGTTACTATGGCTCTTTTATATATTGGAGTTTTCCTTGATTTCAAGTACTCTTGTTATCCTAGTAAATGCAAATTTTTTTTCTTGGAATGACATAGAACTTGGCATGCCATATGTCTGTCCTATGCTGTGGAAGCATCACTGCTGCTATTTTACTGTGCTGTTTGTAATTGTTTCTTGATTCTTGAGATCAGATAATTGTGGTGAAAATTAATTTCTATGTGTTGTGTGATTTTTTTTCTTTTCCTTAAGATTTTCACTGCAAGTGAAGCTTTCACTAGCCCATTTACCTTGAATTTTACCCCCGTTTTTTTCATCTTATAAGCCCAAGCAGTTTCTTTTTTATAGGGATTGAAATTGATGACGAGGAGCTTGCCCATTTTGTAGAGCATGTTGATAAGGATAATAATGGAATTATAACTTTTGAAGAATGGAGAGATTTTCTTTTACTCTATCCACATGAAGCTACTATTGAAAACATCTACCATCACTGGGAAAGGGTATGTCATGTAGATATTGGAGAACAAGCTGTCATTCCAGAAGGAATCAGCAAGCAAGTTCACAGGAGTAAATATTTTATTGCCGGGGGTATAGCGGGAGCCGCGTCTCGTACTGCAACTGCTCCTCTTGATCGACTAAAGGTCTTTTTACAAATTCAGACCTCATGTGCTCGTCTGGCGCCTATTATTAACAAGATATGGAAGGAAGAAGGTTTCTTGGGTTTTTTCCGTGGTAACGGGTTAAACGTTGTGAAGGTGGCACCTGAAAGTGCCATCAAGTTTTATGCATATGAAATGTTAAAGGATGTCATTGGAGATTTTAAGGGGGGAGACAAGGTTGATATAGGTCCTGGTGGGAGACTTCTAGCTGGTGGTATGGCAGGTGCAGTTGCACAGACTGCAATCTATCCTATGGATCTTGTGAAAACTCGCTTACAAACTGGTGTTTGTGAAGGTGGAAAGGCTCCAAAATTGGGAGTACTGATGAAGGATATATGGGTTCTGGAGGGACCTCGAGCTTTTTATAGAGGTCTTGTGCCATCTCTTCTCGGGATTATCCCATATGCGGGCATTGACCTTGCTGCGTATGAGACTCTGAAAGATATGTCAAAGACTTATATACTGCAAGACAGCGGTACATTTTTCTCATGCCTATTTCTGTGGTTTGACATTTTCCTTTTTCTTTTCTTTCTTGATATTTTCAGGGTTGTGTTCTGAAAACTTTGCATTTTCTACAGCACCTGGTCCCCTTGTTCAATTGTGTTGTGGAACAATCTCAGGAGCCCTTGGAGCAACATGTGTTTACCCCTTGCAGGTTATTAGAACTAGGTATTATGTTGTCTTAAGTTCCTGTGCTACCCTCTCTTTCTCACTCTGGTGTTTTCCATCTTTTGCGTTCCATCTCAATGAGTTTTCTTGCGGTATTAATAGTGCTTCCTGTTTCTTCTTTTCAGGATGCAAGCTCAACCTCCTAACGATGCTAGACCTTACAAAGGAATGTCTGATGTATTTTGGAGGACATTTCAGAATGAAGGTTGTAGAGGTTTTTACAAAGGGATTTTTCCAAATCTTCTGAAGGTTGTGCCAGCAGCAAGCATAACATATATGGTTTATGAGGCTATGAAAAAGAGTTTAGAACTTGATTAGGGGCTGAAATAGCCATACCCTGTGGCAACTAAACTGATGTGAGATCTGGGTATAGCAATGCTGTTGATGACGAAAATTAAGAATAAGATTACTAGTCAAGTAGGCAATACAATTTGTTGAATTATACAATAGACAGTAATCCCTATCAGGGTTCGAGGCACATAGTTTTGTTAGCCAGTTTTTCCAGAGAACTATTTGGGGCAAGTGGACGAACAAGTTTTATATGAATCATTGTATTTGACTGCAAGGTAATATCAGAATGGAGGGGCTCTTATTCCTTTACCCTTGCCCCCACCCTCCGGAACTTTAACGCTTGTTATTGTTATTCATACCAAGAAAAAAATTACTCTATAGATCATAATTCATTGCAGAAACAACGTATTTTACATAATTTCTTGAACTTCAGGAGTGAATGGCGTGTGAATTATATGATACGACTGCACGGCCAACAGTAGATGGGATTGGAGGATATATTGAGTTGGAGCATGATATATGTCATAGCATGCAAGAGCTGCATAGCAAGTTACTGCCGTTGTTTTCCACAGATTCATTTACAAGTTATGTCCTGTGTTCTAGATTGCTAATTAACGTTGTTTGCGCTAGTGCTGCTCTCTGGCCTGTCGTAATCATCAGCTACCTGGACAGGCAAACTCTATGATCATGAATCATCAAATTGTGCTGTTGGCCAAATATTACGCAACCTTAAGCTGTGCTTTGCTATTCCAGCCATTTGTATGAGAGAATTTCTCCTACATGGCTTGACCATGTCAGAGCAGGTATTCTGGTAATGTTGATGACCTTGTGTTATTGTGTTTGTAGGCTGATTATTGATGTCTGAAAGCTGAACTGTTTCGTAATATGCCCGTTTATTCCATGCCCATTGTGTGTGTGTGCGAACAAGTGAAGTTTGAATGACAGGAAATCAAAAGAGTGGGAGAATTCTCACGTCTTGATGAATACGTAGGGATTTTAGTTTGTTGCCATATTCGCTATTGTCAAAACTAGAGGTTGTAATTGTGCATTGAAGAATAAGGAGTTCTGTGGCTAAATCTTCAAGACATGGGGATTTTGTGCATCTGATAAAGAGCGGAAAGAAAATAAAGATAGTATCAAGTAGAAAATCCACACTAGCATTATGGAAGCAACCACATTTTACAGTAGAAAATCCACTAGTACAGAATTCATGACTGAAAACATAACCAGTTTATGCCAAGGATGACATGAACACAAAAGAACTAAGAAAACCGGAAGAAAGGCTTGGCCTTCCCTTTGCCTCAATGACTTGCCTTGTGTCCCCTTGCATCCCGTGAAGGAAGAAGAGGGTAGATAACATTATCAAACACTTGAAATTCTCATCACCATCTTCTTCTTCTTCCTCTTCCTTCTCTGCATGTTTTAGTGCTGCAAAGAGCTATTATTTCAGATAGAAACAAACAACTACTAGAAGTGGGGATTTTGTCTTGGTTCAGTCTGTCCAACATTCCTGGTATATAACCACCTTGGACCTAAGAAACAACAGTGAAAGTTCACTCATTTAATAAATCTTTGTTTAATCCACACTTTACCTCAATAACTGAACATAAAGCCAAAAGAGAACAGATCAGAAAGAAAACCAAACCCTTAGGAACTGGTCCCAAGAGGCATCATTCTGTCATTGAGGCATGCTTATCCCACTAAGTACCCTATGATTATTCTTCTTTTTCGTAAATCACACCACTCTATCTACCAAGAGAGTGAGAGCCTAGTCATTCCACGTGGAGAAAAGCCAAAAGACATGGATAGTAAATTCAAGAGTGGTAGAGAAAAAGCTTGATGACAGATGCGAGGCCAACCCTAGAAAGAAGATAAAAAATTGTAAACAATTGGAAGGTAGTTAAGAGGTGTTCATGGCAACAAAATAGATAAATTCATGCTTATCAATTCTGTTTTGGTATGTATTTTATTTTTTTACTTGAAATGAAATGTTTTAGTTTTGAAGTGTTTTGATATGTCGTTTTAAGGTTGTATTGTATATATACATATATATATATATATATATATATATATTCAACAAACATAATTCAAATTCAAGATAAATTAATTATAAATTATGCAATACAAATATAATGCCAAACAAATATAATTTTAAAATTTAAAATATTTCTAAATAGTCAAAATTAAATAGATCTTTAACTTAAAGCAATTCAACTTAAACAAAATATCAAAATATTATGAAAGTAAAATGTTTTAACACAAATATTTTAAATATAAAGTTAGGTTAATGTTATTAAGGTTAATGGAATCTAAAACATCCTTTGTTTTGCTCAAATTTCTACAAAGTATAAACATGAAAAAAATAACATGAATATAAACCATATATATTAGTGATAAATCTAATTTTAAAAAATTAATATCATTGTTAATGAAAATAGTAATAATAATTTTCAATATTATTATTAATATCATTGTTATTGAAAATTGTAATAAAAAAGAACTTTTTATAATTGAGTGGTTTAATTAATTAAATTGAATAAGGTTCAATTTGATTCAATGACTTTTCAAGAGCGGGACGGAATATGTGGAATGAAACAGGAACGTTCCGGGTGGAATTTAGCCAAAAAATCCGAAACAGACCGAGATTTAAAATGAGATGAAATTTGTTCTGTTTTTTGAATTGATATGGAACGTTTTGGCCATTCCAAACGAAACAAAATAAAATTCACAACCTTGGATAAATCAATATGCCTCTTCCTTTTTAAAGGGTACAATTGCTTTGCACCGTCCACCTATGACTCCATTTTTGTATTTGAATGTGAGAATCTGTGTGTCAAATAGCACTAATCCATGTGAAGAAGCTAAATGTGGAAAGAATGTGCGTGGAGAATAGTCAAAAAGACAGAAACTAATTTTTTTTTTTTGAATGTTGACAAGTGATAAGGAACAATTATATGGTTTGATCTGAGAGATGAAGGATTCTATGATGTTTCTTCCTCCCCTCTTTGCTGCTTCGAAATTATAAGTTGATGTAATGCAACCTTTTAGTCCTTCAAATAATTGATGGGCTTGGATTTGCGTCCAAAGCCTTTCTTTATTTCTTTTTTTAATGAAAGAGAGAGATGGCTTTTTCTGCAATGATAGCTTGGTTTTCCCCTTTCAAGCTGTCTTGTAGTTGCAATGGAAATATTTTAGTCTATTTCATCAGATGATTATACATTGATCAGTCCTGTCCGCACTCGATAGCAATTTCTCCTCTTAGACTTTAGAGGGCCTGACAGGTTTTTCACAGGTAAAGGTGAATGTTTCGCATAGAAGTAAAAAAGAAATATATATATTTAAATTGTTTTGATATATTGATATTAAAAAATAAAAAAATATTATTTTAAAAAAATCTTTACTGTATTCTCAAACATGTCTTATCTTATTTGCTAGTTATTATATGATAGATTTTATTTATTTATTTATTTACTTGAATTTAAGTGGATGCTAACTTGATCTTGTTAGAGCAGGTTAAATTCAAGAAACTATCTTTTATTTTTATCTAAAAATAATGTTATTTTAAAATAATATGGATTGATTTCACAACTCTTGAGTTGATCCAACAAATTTTCCAAGTCTTGGTCTGTTCAAGCGTTGAAGAGGGTATGATAAGTACGGTTTTACATGATTGCACAGAAGGTCTTGATGAAGAAATTGGTTGCAAAAATCCTGCACTGTTTTTTATGCCGGGCCTCCCTCGCAGTGTTAAAAGGGACTTGCAAAATGAAGCCCAAGAACCTGCCTATTGCCAAACCATCCTTCAAGCCTATTTCTGAACCTCTTGCTTGTAAAAGAAATAGCTTGGAGAGCCGCCCAGAAACCAGGGGCGTCTAAAAAACATTCATCAGCATCTTACCGATCAAACTTGTCAATATAAAAAAAATAGATTATAAAATTTAATAAATCAAAATATCAAAGAACTGAATATCAAAGATTGAGTGACAGTTTTAGATTTTTAAATCTCGTTCAACTTAGACTTAATTCGTATACTTTATATTTTTTTGTATTTATATTTAATAATTTTTTAGCATTTATTTTTATTTTATTTAGAAATATTTTGATTTTAAGATTCTTGTTAATAGATTTTTTATTAAAAAAATTTAACGTAACAAAAAAAAACTTGTCATAACACCTACAGAAATTATAGATTCATCTCTGAATACATATATACAAAAATTTGTAACATAAGTTAAATGATGGATATTTATAATACGAAGGGAGATTATTGTGAGGAGGCTATTGACTTTGTTTGATTTTATGGTGGATTTAAAGATTAGGCCTGATAATTTTGCTTTGATTTCAACACTTTCTGCTTGTGCACAGCTAGGAGAACTTGAAAAGGGAAAGAAAGTACATGATTTTATTGAAAGGAATGCAATAAAAGTAGATTCCTTTTTGTCAACTGGGTTGGTTGATTTGTATGCAAAATGTGGATGCATTGACATTTTTCTTTAAAGATATTTGATTCGATCCCAGATAAAAAGTTGTTTACTTGGAATGCAATGCTTGTCGGCCTTGCAATGCATGGTGAGTTTTTGTTGGAGTACTTTTTGTGAATGATAGAGGCAGGGGTAAAACCAGACGGGATTAGCATTTTAGCAGTTTTGGTAGGGAGTAGTCATGAGGGTCTTGAAGATGAAGCAAGGAAGCTTTTTTATGAGATGGAATCTGTTTATGGAGTCCCTCGAGAGCCCAAGCATTACGGGTGCATGGCTGATTTGCCTGGGCGAACTGGGTTGATCAAAGAAGTGACGGAATGATAAAGGATATTCCTAAGGGTGGTGATATCTGTGTGGAGTGGTTTGCTTGGAGGGCGTCGGATACATGGGGATGTTGAGATTGCAGAGAAAGCAGCGAAGCACAAGTTGTTACTGGTCTGGTTTCTGTGTATTAGATTAATAGGTTACTTTTGTTAGTCGAAGGCAGGAGTATTTTTGCTGCTAGGTTTCCAGCTCCAGTCTCCTGTATTTCCAATTCTTATGCAAAAACAAAAATAAAGCATTTGCTGCAGGGGATGGCTTTGCATCA
>Ga0325400_1005471_pt1 | contig 11962 bp, 7 predicted proteins | sample PopdelMetagenome_2_FD_205662 | JGI IMG/M metagenome (GOLD analysis project Ga0325400, IMG submission 205662) | Populus deltoides microbial communities from Bellville, Georgia, United States - Xylem-PdKOR-R1 | ecosystem: Host-associated > Plants > Phyllosphere > Stem > Wood/Secondary xylem...
TTTTTTTTATCAAATTTGGTCTTCATTATTTTAATTGATATTTATTTTGTATTGAATCAATTTCTTGATTAATTTGTGTTTTCAATTCCATCCCTAAATATATTTTTTCATTTAATTTTTATTTTAAATTTGGTCGCAATTCTTTTAATTGCTAGTTTTTGAATAATTTTCTTAATTAATTTGTTTTTTTAATTTCATCCATAAATATTTAATTTAATTTAATTTTTATGTCGAATTTAGTTCTAATTATTTTAATTGCTATTTGTTTTGTTGTGCATTGTTTTTTTTATTAATTTTTTTCTCAATTTCATCCCTTAATATTTGTTTCATAATCTTCTTATTTGTTTTTTAGGGTTTGTCTTTAATAGTGTTACCTTGATCTCATAACCTGAGTCACAGATCTGAAAAATTAGTCTAAGTCGATTTCGATCTTTTTTAATGCATTTTTTTCAAATATTTTTTGCGGTATTGTTTTTGTTTTTCTATTTATGGGATCATTCCAATTTCATGTTTTAGGTCATGTATTTAATTTGGTGATCAGGGTTGTCTGCTAGATTTGCTCAAGGTTTTTTTTATTTTCTTTTTTTATATCTTCCTATTATATCGAAAGATGCTTATTCTTTACATTTTAAGCAGTTTAAGTTATTTGAAATTGTTTTCTCCTAGCCTAACTCATTGCCTAGACCGGTTTTAAAATTAAACTTATAGGATTTTTTTTTCTGACATAACCCAAACAACTTGCCCAACCTGGATGACTAGTTAAAAAAATCTAATGATGAAATTGAAAAAATATAATGAAATTAAAAAAAAATATTCTCAACTCGGCTATTTGCTAAGCACAGATTTAAAATTAAGCATATGAAATTTGCCTTGATGTGACTTAATCGAATTAACTATCATAAAAGCAACCCGAATGACTATTAAATAGAGTTTGAGGATAAAATTGAGAAAAAAAATAGAGTAAAAGATCTCCTAATCCGATCTTTGTCTAGTTCATGTTTAAAATTAAACATGTGAAACTTGTTTTAATATGATTCAATTGACTTGGTCAATCTAAAAATAACTCGGATGATTAATAAAAAAAACAGGAGGATAAAATTAAAATTAAAAAAATAAAAAGAAAAGAAAAGAAAAAAAAAATTGTGTCACTGTTTAGATCAATAATAGTAGCGAAACATGCGTGTATGACCCCAACGTTTTTAGGTAGTCGTATAATTTCTTCCCACTGCCAGCACTTAACAAGTCTTTTAAACATGCAAATGTTTAAAAGCTCAGTACACACACACACACACACACACACACACACACACACACCTACTTTCTGGTTAAGTCTGCTGGGGAATGACCCATAATCAAGACTGAACGAGATAGGACAACTACTGTCTGGCCAGGTGTATTGGGCCACAGCCCATAATCAAGACTGGACACCTGCTGTTAGGTCAAGTTTTTTAGACCGCAAACCAGACAGACAACATGGTCTAGAAACGATTCGAATATCCAAAAAAAATTGTATTGGCGAGGAGAGCCACTGCTCTCTAAGATTTCTCCTCCGAGTAAAGTCCACACACAGTAGGCTTTTAACCCTTCTTCTTCTTCTTTCCAGGTAAATCCATGTGATCCCAAGTGATGATTCGATGGTGCACAAAAATACTAAGTCCAGACACATTAGCTCAAGAGTAATTAGGTAAAGGGTGAGAATAATTAGGCGAAGCTATTCACGAGTACTACCTGATAATCTGGGTGTATGCCAAGTTTTCTTTAAATCATTGCATTCTTTTTTAGTTTTATGTAATGATATTTTCTTTTTGTATAATCTGTTTATTACTTTAAGATACTAAAATCCCAATGCACACGTAAAAAAAAGCAACGAAATATTACTGTTGTGCTATAAATCACGAGGATAAAAATATGGTAGCAGCGATGAAGATGGATAGTGGTGATGATCATGGCGACCACAAGTCAATAACAATAGAGGTAGCAAAGCATGCTGGGTGATGGTGGGAGTGGAAAGGCGGTAGTACATGTTTTGGAGTTGCTGGGTGCTCACTGCTTCATTAGTCATGTCATTTACAGGGATGACGACAAGAGCAGCAACACATCGGACAAAATGGGCGATTAGCATGTAAAATGAAAAGGTGAAACAAAAAGTTTTAGTAAAATAATATATATATATATAGTTGCTGTTTTAAAAAGCTATATGAATTTAAATTTTGTTGTAGTTAATATTTAATTAAATATTATATTTTTGAACTGTTATAAAATTTTAATTAAGTGATTTGTTTAACTGATTATTATAAATCGATATCGGTTCATAATAGTATGTTAACTTGATCGCTTGGTTAACACTGAAAAACATAAGTAAGCTATTGTATACCTGTTCATAATAGTTATTGATCGCCTAGTTAACACTGAAAATTTTGAAGCTATATCTAAAATTTTGTTTTACTTAAAACTTGTAAAGAATCGCAATAATCAAATTGTACTATTATCAAGATTTTTTTTGCGCGTCTAATCAATAACTGTTCTAGGATTGATTTTTTTATTGCAAACAACAACATAGATAATTTTTCAAAAGACTCCTCATGTGAACCAAAAAAATATCAAGCCCTAAATTATTCATGACTAATTCATCATTAGTTCAACAAATCATAAATTCACCCTAAACTCTAAATTCAATCTAAATAATTATTTTATTTCAACTAAACTAAACATATATTCATATCAATATAATATGTTTATCTTACTTGTAAGACTAGAAAAAAAACTGGACGATAGGAGCAGCAAAGACAACAATGGATTTTGAACACAAAAATGTTTAAGAATGCTTATAGAGTGGGATACTCAAGTATCTTTTGTTATTTTAATGAGAAAAAAATATTTGGTGGGTTTTTTTAGAAAGATAAGGGCAGAGGGTGTCGGTTGTTTTGAAGAGAGAAAGAGAGGGGGGAGTTGTTGTGTCTCAGTGTTCTTCGATCTAGAAAGACTTAAATTTTAATTGATGTCACGTTTTTGAAGCACGACATGTTAAATTATTATATTTAGTAATAACAGTATTTAGTAAATGCCATATTTTAGAAGTACAACAAGATAAAATGTGTTTTTCACCTTTTGTTTTTAAAATGGTATTATTTTATTAAGATTTTAAATAATATGCTAATTAAAAAAAAAAAAAAACCTGTGGCGGTAAACACTAAAAAGAATGAATTTTAATGGGAGGTAACAACAACAAGATAAAAGTGTGTTTTTCATAATTGTTTTTTAAATGGTATGATTTTATTAAGATTTTAAATTTAAAATGCTAATTTAAACAAAAAACTGCTTGGCCGTAAACACTAAAAGAATGAATTTTCATGGGAGGTAACCACAACAGATTTTACATATAGAAGTTTTCTTTGACACATGTTTAACATGACTTCTGACGTTTGAGTTGTAATTAAAAAATTGTTTTTATAAATAAATTATGAAAAAAAAATAATCAAAGATGACTTTGAATTAATAACATATTTAGAATCCCTGAAAAGCGCTTTTACAAAAAATATTTTTTTTCTAATGATTTTAAATTATTTTTATGTGTTAATATTAAAAATAAATTTTAAAAAATAAAAAAAATATTATTTCAATATATTTTCAAGCAAAAAATACTTTAAAAACAATTACTACTATGATACCGAACAATCTCTTAATAATAAATAACTCTAAGTTAAATACACAAATTTTAACTTTTAATTAATTTAAAGTTTTAAATCAATTTTGTAACAAACTTTAAATTTAAATCAAAAGTTATTTTTAAATCAATATATTTATAACTTTTTTTCTGACTTAAAAGTAAAAAATAAAAAAAAACCAAATTAGAGTGCTAATAATTTTAGTTGAACTCCTTCAAATTAAAATTCTACTTGTTTTTATATTTCAAAAGTATTTTGAAAAAATTTAAATTTTATTTTATTTTAAATTAACTTTTTTAATGTTTTCACATTATTTATTTAATATACTAATAACAAAAATAATTTTTTTAAAAATAAAAAAATATTATTTTAATATATTTCTAAATTAAAAATACTTTAAAAAATAACCACTACCATACTCCTAAACACCCAAACTAATAACCTTGAAAATAAAATACTCTCCACCCCACTCCAAATTAATTCAAGTAAACGAGTCAATGCACAAATGGGACTCAATTTATTTACATCCTAAAATAGCACCTTAAATGGTTAATGATTATATGATCCTTCAAATGACAATTAAATTTTTTTTCAAGTGTGCTGATACAGGATCTCAGATCAACATGCACATCCGCAAAACAAAACCTAAGCATTGATACACAAGGATGCAGGAGACCAAAGTATGGGATACAGGGGGTAACATCCTTCTGTAATAGTGCGATGCTTTGAGATAATCCTCCATGAAAATAAGAAAAAAGAAAGAAAGAAAAAGATTAGGAAGATCTGCACAAGCTCATGCTCAACTACAGAATCCCATCCTGCCACATAAATCTTTCACCAGAAAAGGAGAGAAGACTACAACACAGACAAAATATGCCAAACCCTCTAAACTATCAAACTTTGCTGCCAGGTCTAAGAAAAGGTCAAATAGGTTTGCCTGTTTGTTTTACTATATGCTACTTAGTCTTCTTAAGGAGATTAGAGGTGCGGAACTCGGCATCATCCCTGATGAAACTCCACCAAATGTAGGTAAGAGGGATTGTGGTAGCATGCCAAAGTGCATGGGCATCCACATATCCTTCATATGGAGGGAAATCATAGATTTCTAAGAGCATTGCCAGGCCACCTCCAATTACCACTACCCACAACTTCCAGCGAGAAGGATGGCCGGTGACACCAGCCCAAATCGACCACAGGAGAAGCTGAGCAACTGCCATCACAACACAAACTTGCATGTTCCACCCTGTAAGATGTCAGGAATCTTGTCACTTTCTTACTACTTACTATGAGAAAACTTTGTGTAACGTGGAAGAAAATCTTAGTTCCTCGAGTAATTGTAGCCATTTAAGAATGATTAGAAACATTTTATGTACTAAACCTTGGTCTAGAAAGAAGACAAAAAGAGAATGGATGCAATACCGTAGTCTAGTTTATAGAAGTTGATGAACAGTATATGAGTAGTCAGAAAAGCAAGTAGTGGTGCGGCAACCATGACCCTTGCAGCTTCATCCCTCACATTGAAACTTCTTAATATTGACATAATTAGTGAGTACCCTAAAAATGCCACTGCAGAAGAATAGTCTAACTTTTCTGTCAAGTCCACGTCCCTGCATTTCAAACAGACAATGCAAGATAAGAAACATAAAATTGAACATGGTAAAATAACAAAGTCATGTATGCATGGATAACGAAAATGAAAAAAAAAATTAAATAATGATAAAGGTCCTCACAAATGGAAGTCTGATTAAAAAGAAGAACCTCACCGGCTATGGAAAACTGCACTCCAGAACCAGGAGTTCAATGATAAGAACCCATAGATATGCCACAAAGAGGCATACTCATAGTAGGCCTTTTTATCTTGTTTCAGAGGCAACTTGTAGTAGAGAAGAATGAAAAAGGATAGCCAACCATGGAAATGCATTGCAAGGTTAAGGGCAGAGAAAGCAACAGAAACAGGCTCCTGAGCACATAAACAATAGGTCATTAAGTTTTCTCGAGATTAATAGGATTGATCTTGAGCATCTAAGAAGAAAAGAAAAAGGCTAATGAGAATAGAACTACTAGAAAAGCAAACCTGAATTCCATATACACGCTTGAAGGGCCATTTACCATGGTACTTGACAGGACCATGACCAAGTGCTTCTCTTTCTTTCTCTCTATCCAGCATACAATAATAACGACAATCACTTTGGCAATCCCATTGTTTCCATTGCAAGTAAAGAGGTTCTTGCTTGTACCACGGACCATCAATGGAGACACCATCAGAAGAAAAATTGCAGTGTGAAAAGCATCTTTGCCCCACACATCCAGATTTTTCACATTGTCCAACACAAGTCCTAATTTTCAGAACAAACAAAATATTTCAGCATGCACAAAATGGAATTATAGGAGATTATAAGAATTATACATAAGAGCAAATTACTTGATTCCACAACAGATAATGAGAAGAAAATACAACAGAATGTAAAAAGGGCATGTAATCAGGTTGTTTTGAATAACAAAAACATTACTGAAGGGCGTTGAGGGACCTAATCTCATAGAAAACTGTAATCAGGTATTCTGAACAAGCACAAAATGATAGAAAAGATAGCAAAATAAAACAAACTTGAAGGTGCTGTAATGGTTCATGAATATATCCTATGAGAAAATATTTGTTAATGAGAATGTACACCAAATAAATGGCGGAACAGACCAAATTACTGAACCTAACACTAAAGATATCAGAAATAGCTCAGCAGTGACTGCTTTAAAGAGTAGCTAGTACAGCAGGACTGCTGAAACAAGCAGGCAAATATAAGAAATACCGAATTCTTGAATGTTCAGCACATCCGTATCTGCCCACGAAATTAATTCATGCCTCTTGTGCACATTGGATGACCCAATGTGAGAGAAACAGCCACACATTTGAGGGTGTACAAATCACATTTACAGGCTCAAAACTTCCTTTGTCGATATATCAAATTGTGCAATTAGCATTATAAAAAAACTAGATTTGTTCCTTCTGTTACAATGGTGTGTGGACGATTAATAACATTACTGAAGAACAAAAAAACATGGAACCAGATGCACATGAAGTAATACAGTAATTAAAGGAAGGGTCAAAATTTACCTGTAAATGGGATCAGAATCCCCAGCACTAGCATCTAAGGTTCCAACAAGACATGAAAACACCAGAAAGAAACCAACCCAATATCGATCTACCATCTAATAACAATCATCAAGAATTAGAAAGCTTGAATCTTGCTAAAAACAAACATGGGCAAAAACAACCAAGAGACTAGAAACTCAATCTTTTTATTAACAATAAATACAAAAGAAGAAGAAGAAGAAGAAACAAACTTTCTTTAACAATTGGATCATGCATTTTGAGAAACAAGCAAATGGGTTCACATTAAACATAAAAACAAAATACTACAAACTTTACAGTAATTGATTCAATATAGTTTTTTTTTTCCTTTTAAAATAAGGATCAAAATGTGAGATTGAAGAGACAACCAACATAATAGATCAACAAAACGGGCGCTTTACCTTATGTTTCTTGAAGAACACAGATGTTCACTTCGGAGTGATTTATCTCTCAGAGAGAGATTCTCAAGACTTTTGGGTCAGAGCGAGAAAGTAGAAGGGTATACTAAATGGTTTCTCGGCTTGATGGGCCAGAAGATAGTGGCCTGATTGCTACTCTTTACTTCTTCTTTTTTTTTTTTTTTCCTCTTATTATTTTTATGGTCGGGCAACTTAAATTATTTTGTTATTTAATAGTAAGAGATACTTTTAAATTAATTTATACACTAATTTAAATTAAATTTCATCTTTAAACAATTTAAAAAAACACCTCACCTGATTGCAATAAGGTTTCGGCTCAACTTATTCACTGTCCAAGCCAACACTTCAAAATTAGCATTGTACTTCAAAAAGTGTACAGCGTGATGATTTTCTAAAAGATTGAGATAATTTTGGAATATGGTTTATTAGTTAGATAATTAATTAATTTTTTAATTCTCACAATCTAATTTATATTTTTTTTTAGCTAAAGCGGTTTGTTGTTGATATTTATAAAATGTTTTTCTTTAAGATTTAAAAGCTCTTAAATATTTAAGTATCATTCCAAATATAAAAAATATAATGATATTTTACAGAGATAGATTCTGAAAAAATATATACTAAAAATATTGAGAATAAAAAAATTATGAATTCTTTTACTTGGATGATTTAAGAAGTATTTATATCCCTTGAACCTTATCTTTTTACTGGAGTGAGGGGCTGAAGAGTTGTTCCATCCTTGTAAATTAATTTTGTATTGTGAGCTGTGTTCTACTCATTTTATCCAACTAAGAGATGGAGATATAGTAAACCATGAGAGACTTAAATACACCTAATGGTGTTGGTGGAATATAGATTTGCTTAATTAAATTTATTTGTTGAGAAATAATCCCTTTAAAATTTATGTAAAAATCTAAAGAGGTGTGGCGTTAGATTCAAGTATTATATTTGAATCCATGGATGTAGTGGGTCCGACCATGTGTTAGGCCTGAGCGAACAAGGAGTACTTGCCCATACTTGGGATACGATGGCGAAAAAATCCTCGGGTTCGACACCTTCAGGAGACGCACACTAGGCCCAGACACTGATGGGTCTAGCAAGCGCCAAACTTTGCTGCGCCTAGGCTTGTGCACTACCATGCTATGAAGCACTTGTGTTTGACATGCGCGAGACCCAACATCGTTTGGAGTTGACAAGCGCTACCAGTATGGCGGACCTGTGTTGGGGGCTAATGCGTGCCAACCCAACGCACCCAAGAGTTCAGTAAAATTATATTCGTGTGTTTCCCTCAATCCGATATTTGTTTTGGAAACAATATATACAAAACATTTACTGATAAAATATTGGTTCATCAGTAGGTCTTTGCGATATAATAAAACATGAAGACTTTAATTAATTACCCAATTTGAGTAGAGTGATGAATTTTTCTTGTACAAGAGAGGGGTGTATAAACTAGACGCATAACTGAAAAATACGTAGAAAGACATGCATCATTATTGAAAGAAATTCTACTCGAACAAAAATACCAAAAATCCATACTTCGAAAAAAATCTAAGAGTCTAAGGGTACCACGCCTATTACTTAGAAATTTTTTTCTAAGTGGATATGATAAATCCAATGAGAGGAGAGCCTACACTTGAAACAATCTTTAAATGGATGTGGAACCCAAAAAGATGATGAAGCTCATACTTAGAAAATTTATAAATGGTTAGGATGAACTCAATGAGAGGGTGATCTTATACTTAGAAAAATTCTAAATGGCTAGATGGAACCCAAAAAAGATGAAACTCGTACTTAGAAAGTGTGAGAGGGTGAATCTATACTTAGAAAATTTCTAAATAGCTAGATGGAACCAAAAAAGGGTGAAACTCGTACTTTAAAAAGTATGAGAGGGTGAAACTCGTACTTAGAAAGTTTCTAAGTGGCTAGGATAAACCCAACGAGAGGGTGAGCCTATACTTAGAAAATTTTTAATTGGCTAGGTGGAACCTAAAGAGGGTGAAACCTATATTTATAAAATTTCTAAGTGGCGGTGAGTCTATACTTAGAAAATTCCTAAGCAGTTAGGTGGAACCCAATAAGGATGAAGCCTATACTTAGAAAATTTCTAAGTATAGGTATCAGAGCATATGGTTTAAAGTGGTGTTTGATTTTTGCTCAAAAATAAAATTTGTCAAAATTGTGTTTTGACCATACCACTATGTAGAGGAGGAAGAGACGAAGCCACTGGTGAAAACGGCGTCGAAATCGGACGTCGGACATGCCCACATGCGACCCCACTCGCTGACGAGGTGGTAGTCCACGCGCGCAAACGCGCCCCACGTGTCTTCTTCGCCTGGATGGGCTGACCCGACCCGAATACCAGTTGACTCGACCCATGTGACTGATCCGGATAAGGATGACATCAGCATGACATAAGTGTGATGTCAGCATGCACAATAGGCATGCCCAGGATGATGTCAGCCTGATGTAATTGTGATGTCTGCATGCACAATTGGCATGCCATGTCAGCGACTAGTCAGTTGACACGTCAGCACAGTGGGACCTATTGCCACGTCATCAACCGCGAGTCGAGCGGAGCCGAGAGGAGTCGAGCCGAGTTGGAGCCAGTCGAGTTCCGAGGCATAGGATCTAGTTTAGCTGATTCTACGTGCAACTGGATCTGAGATTGAATTTTGGCCGTTCATTAGGCTAGAATTGTTTTGATCAAATTTTAACCGTCGGAAATGCAATTTTGACGATTTCAGACTTGTTTCCTGCTAATTTGATCATTCCGGATGCAATGGTACTATTTGATCATTGAGATTGAGACAAAAAATGGTGGTGGTGAATTAACAAGAGAGAATGCTCGATTAGGAGGCATCTAAAGGTCATCATGGTAGTCGATGGAAAAGAAGAAGAAGAAGTCACACATGTTTGCCCAATTATGTGTGTTGAACTGCTAAGTGGGGGAATGATAATTGCCTCGAGGGAAGGCAAAATTGGGACACTCTAGACACCCGATCATGTGGACAATTAGAGGTGTATAGTGGAAATTGACGAAGACCAATCTTGACGAATCTAAGAACTGGTAGTCCACCAGATATTGAGAAATCATGTATTAAACCAGTATGTTCCAGATCACTTGTAAAAGGAAAGCCGCGACAAAGCTAGCAAATGGTTATATATACGAAAGGACAGTATGATGGATAGATATGACCTAAGAAGTTATGTCTAGGAGATTGTGTTTTAAGCGGGACCGGTGTGACCCCTCCAATCTTTCATGGGAACTTGCTTAGTGGAAAGATTATCCATACGGTACTATTTTTGTATATATAGTAGTTTGTAATGAAATGGTTGAAGACTAGCAGGATGACGGCACAAAGAAACAGTTAGGTTCCATATGTTCAAGGATCTAATGGAGTGGTGATTTCTCCAAAGAAGTTAGATTCGGTGACTGTGATTTCTCGAGGGTAAAATTGATGAAGACCTTGATAATAGAAGAGAAATATAGCAAGGAGATAAAGATTGGCCCCTTAGTTTGACTTGGATAGGTGTTGTGACAGGATGAACTGCTGTCAAACATAAGTAAGGAATAGGAAAAATCTGGAGAACAGAAATTGCACGAGTGCACACGGAGATTGTGCAGGAGTACCTGTAGGATCCAATGAGGTACTGAAATGAGACAACAGGTGCAAGGAGAAGAAGATTTCCCAGATGAAGCTCAGAGCAGAGATTGTGTAGAGATTGTACAACAGGAAGTCTCTTGTGCTCTTGATAAAGGCAACAGGCGAGGACCTTTCCAATGCATGTAAGGATGGAAAGATGAGCTGTTGTAAAAGCATCTAATTGAGGGGGTGCAAACACTTGTGATAAAATGCGACCGCCTATGATGAAAGGCAAAGACACCAAAGAGAGTTGGTGTAGGTGGAGCTGTCAAGTAGAAAGGCACAGAAGCTCCAAACATAGAAATCAAGATGGAGGATTGCGAGGAGTATATCGCAACTTCCTCTTTCTATGTAATCAGTGGCAATTAACTCTCCTATAGTCTACATGGTGGTAGAGAATTTTGGAAGCCACTTTAAAGCATCTCAACTAAAGGAGGATGCGGCCGCCCCATGACAAAGGGCGAAAACACCTTAGAGAGAAGGTGTGAGGGCCATGAGAGGAGCCCCAGTCCAGACCGCCCCATGACAAAGGGCGAAGACATCTTAGAGAGAAGGTGTGAGGGCCATGAGAGGAGCCCCAGTCCAGACCGCCTTATGACAAAGGGCGAAGACATCTTAGAGAGAAGGTGTGAGGGCCATGATATGACCCCAGTTCAGAACGCCTCAAAGCCAATGTAATGGTTAGATATAAATGGACAGGTGTATGGATAGCCAATGAAGTGGCTGTGATGAGTATGGAGACAAATGCAGGATTGACTTTCATGGATATTGCCCCCATGCTAAAGATCAATAAGCTAGAAGACATTTGCCTTGGACAATAAGTGGGTGACTTGTGGAGTATTAAGACGCGGCTGCTATGAAGTAGTAGAGGGCATGCGCATGTTCCGGGAACAAGTTGACTCTTGTCAAGGTGGTGAGCTCGATAATGGCATTGTAATACTCAGAGTATGAAGACAGATATGGATCAACCTTTAATGGGCTGCCCCCATGGTTGAAGGTGGAGAGCTACCTGGACTTTTAGAACTAAGAGCGAGAGACTCGAGGAGAATTAAGGCGTGTTTCCTAGGGTGGAATAGAGGGCAGGCACAACTCCTGAATAAGTAGACT
>Ga0325400_1005475_pt1 | contig 11961 bp, 12 predicted proteins | sample PopdelMetagenome_2_FD_205662 | JGI IMG/M metagenome (GOLD analysis project Ga0325400, IMG submission 205662) | Populus deltoides microbial communities from Bellville, Georgia, United States - Xylem-PdKOR-R1 | ecosystem: Host-associated > Plants > Phyllosphere > Stem > Wood/Secondary xylem...
CGCGTGTTCATGTGCACCGCCGGCACGTGCGGGTTGGCCATGTGCGCGACCAGGCTGATCCCGGTGGCGAAGAACCCCGGATGGTCGCCCGCGCCGTGGATCGACTTGGCGAACTCGCCCTCGAACGTGCCGCCGACCGTCGAGACGTTGACGCCGACCTTCTCGAACACGCGACCCTTCATCACGCCGCGCACACCCCCGCCGCCAGGTTCGCCCGACGGATCGGCCCGGTCCCACGGGGTATAGTCGAACGCCGCATCCGATCCCGCCTCGCGCTCGATCGCCTCGAACTCGGCGCAGATCAGGTCGCGGAGGTGCTCGAACCACTGGCGGGCGGCGGACTGTTCGGCGTCGAGGGGCTGCATGGCGGGTCCTTAGCGGGGAGGGCGTCGCGAAGTCGATGGGGCGGATTGTCCATGGCGGCTGATGTCCGCTGGCGCACGATTCCGGACGCTCAGGCTGGCAGTCCGGGCTCCCGATAACGGTCATTCGTCAGGCGCGGTCTTTCCCGTTTCTCCGTCTCCGGCAACTCATTTCGGGAAAGAGCGATTGGGAACAGATTCCGGGAAAGCAGATGACCCGAAAGGCCGTTGTGCGACCGCCAAGCGAGTTGTCCCGCCATGGGTTGCCAATCGGGAAAGCCGAGGGGCTATCTCGCGGTAGACGGCTTTCGCATTGCCACGATGGCGTAAACATAGGTCAGGGCCGCTGCGCCCGCTATGGCTGCGGCCCGCATCTCATGCGGAACGAACAGGTAGGCCGCATAACAAAGAACAGCTCGCATCACGAAGTGAGTGAACCCAGCAGGGTCATCCGCTCCCCAACCATGAGGCACCCACACCATCCCCGCGAAAATTGCCAGACCGAGGATTAGAAGGTCGAGGTTGCCGGCTGCTTGGGCTGCAATGATGACGAAGGGGATGAGCAACGCGACTACCGTTATAAATCGCATAAACAATTGCGTCACTGGATTACGTCGGCTGTCTGCTTGTATCCCCGGTTCGCCGCGAACCTTGTCGATCAATAGAGAGAGTGGAAAGGGGATGGCCGCAGCGATGAAGGGCGCGAAGCTTGGGAGGCGACTCTCAAGAACATAGGCTGCTACGGCAAGCGCACCCCATGCGATGAAGCCCGCGATCGGCATTCCGGTTGTACTGGTAGCGAGATAGTCACGCCGCGCATCGGCGAGTGATATCGTCGAGTAGTCCCGCATTTGTCCCCCTGCGTGTTGCTTGCCCGCGATACGGTGCATGATGGGCGGCACCACGACAAGGCTACTCAACCCGTCGCCATTCCCAAAACACCATTGGTTTTCGGGAAAGGCGTGAGACGCACGCTGTCGGCAATTGTCATTCCACGTCCGACAACCGCCGCTCCCCACCCAACTTCTATCATCCATTCACCCCGGCCACCCGCCGGTTTGGCGCAGCGCCTCCGCCAGCACGATCGCGGCCGACACGCTCAGGTTCAGCGACCTGAGCGGCGGGGCCATCGGGATGACGACGCGCGCGTCGGCGCGGGCGTGAACCTCGTCGGGCACGCCGGCGCTCTCGCGGCCGAACAGCAGGATGTCGTCGGAAGCGAAGGCGAAGTCGTGGAGCGGGGTCGCGCCGCGGGTGGTCAGCAGGACCAGCCGGCCATCGGCGCTCCCCTGGAACGCCGCCCAGTCGTGGTGGCGCGTCACCTTCACGTGATCCACATAGTCCATGCCCGCGCGCGCGACCCGCTTGTCGTCCCACTGGAACCCCATCGGCTCGATCAGGTCGAGGCCCGTGCCCAGGCACGCGCAGGTCCGCATCACGGCGCCGACGTTGCCGGCGATGTCGGGCTGGTACAGGGCGACGCGCATGGTGGCGCGCCTAGCGGCCGGCGATCGGGAGCGCAAATTCAGGTTGGCAAAGCGGTTCCCCCCTGTCTATCAGGCCCGCTAACCACCGGGGGCGAGCCGGGGGTGCGTCGTGGCCGTGCCTACGCCGCGTTCCCGCAGATCATGCCCCGCGCCGTGAGATTCGAAGTGCAAGGGCTGATGCATGGCAACGCTTGAAGACGCTGTTCCCGGGTCCGAGGTCGTCCACGACGGCCCGGCCGATCCGCGCCGCCGCGACTATATGCAAATCGGTGCGGTCGCCTTTGCCGGGGTCGGCGTCGGCGTCATCGCGCTGCCGCTCATCAACCAGATGAACCCGTCGGCCGACGTGCTCGCCGCGTCGAGCACCGAGATCGACGTCGCCGCGATCCAGCCCGGACAGGCCATCAAGACCACCTTCCGCAAGCAGCCGCTGTTCGTCCGCAACCTGACCCCGGCCGAGATTGCCGCCGCCGACGCGGTCGCGGTGTCCAGCTTGCGCGATCCCCAGTCGCTCGCCGATCGGACCAAGCCGGGCAAGACCAACTGGCTCATCACGCTCGGCGTCTGCACCCACCTCGGCTGCGTGCCGCTGGGCGCGGGCGAGGGCGAGAACAAGGGGCCGTTCGGCGGCTATTTCTGCCCGTGCCACGGGTCGGCCTACGACACCGCCGGGCGCATCCGGCAGGGCCCGGCGCCGACCAACCTGCACGTGCCCGACTATGAATTCACCTCCGACACCGTCGTGACGGTCGGCTGATAGGGACGAGGATACGATGAGCTTTCCCTGGGCCAGGCACTACGAGCCGAAGCAGCCGCTGATGAAGTGGCTGGACGACCGGCTGCCGCTGCCGCGCTTCGTCTACAATGCGGTGGGCGCCGGCTATCCGGTGCCGCGCAACCTGAACTATTTCTGGAACTTCGGCGTGCTCGCCGGCGCCGCGCTGGCGATCCAGATCGTCACGGGCATCGTGCTCGCCATGCACTTCTCGACCGACGCGAACACCGCGTTTAACTCGGTCGAATCGATCATGCGCGACGTCAACGCGGGCTGGTTCCTGCGCTACGCCCACGCCAACGGCGCGTCGATGTTCCTGGCCGTGGTCTACATCCACATCGGCCGCGGGCTCTACTACGGCTCGTACAAGCCGCCGCGCGAGATGGTGTGGCTGCTCGGCGTCGTGATCTTCCTGCTGATGATGGCCACCGCCTTCATGGGCTACGTGCTGCCCTGGGGCCAGATGAGCTTCTGGGGGGCGCAGGTCATCACCGGCTTCTTCTCGGCGATTCCGCTCGTGGGCGAGACGATCCGCGTCTGGCTGCTCGGCGGCTACGCGCCCGACGCGGCCGCGCTCAACCGCTTCTTCTCGCTCCACTTCCTGCTGCCGTTCGTGATCGCGGGCGTCATCATCCTCCACATCTGGGCGCTGCACATTCCGGGATCGAACAACCCGACCGGCGTCGAGGTGAAGGACGAGCAGGATACGGTGCCGTTCCACCCGTACTACACGGCCAAGGACGGCTTCGGCCTGGGCGTGTTCCTGCTGATCTTCGCCGCGGTCATCTTCTTCGCGCCCAACCTGCTGGGCCACCCGGACAACTACATTCCGGCCAACCCGCTCTCGACTCCGGCGCACATCGTGCCGGAGTGGTACTTCCTGCCGTTCTACGCCATCCTGAAGTCGTTCACGATCGACTTCATCGTGCCCGCCAAGCTGTGGGGCGTGCTGGCGATGTTCGGCTCGATCCTGCTGCTGTTCTTCCTGCCGTGGCTCGACACCTCCCCGGTGCGGTCGGCGAACTATCGTCCGGTCTACCGCTGGTTCCTGGTCGCGCTGCTCGTCGACGTGCTGATCCTGGGCTACGTCGGCGGTGCGGAGCCGATCGCGCGCAACATCATCATGGGCCAGATCGCGTCGGCCTACTACTTCCTCCACTTCCTGGTGATCCTACCGATCGTGTCGGCGATGGAGCGTCCGCGCCCGCTGCCCGGCTCGATCACCGAGGCGGTGCTGTCGAAGCACGGCGGCACCAGCCCAGCCCAGACCGCGATGAGCGGCGGCGCGCTCGCGCCGGCCGAATAAGGGACTAGCAAGCACATGGTTCGCATCATCGCCGCGCTGGTCGGCCTTGGTTTCGCGGTGATGGCGTTCGTCGGGTTCATCTCGACGACCATCGGCGCGATCCAGGAGCCGGCGAAGCCCACCGCGGAGCACGAGTTCCACAAGCATCCGCGCGAGCTGGAGCTGGCGTCGAACGGCCCGTTCGGCAAGTTCGACAACCGCCAGGTCCAGCGCGGCTTCCAGGTCTACAAGGAGGTCTGCTCGGCCTGCCACTCGCTGAACCTGGTGTCGTTCCGCGACCTGTCGCAGATCGGCTACTCGGAGGCCGAGGTGAAGGCGATCGCCAGCCAGTGGGCGCTCGAGACGCCCGCCCCGAACCCGGAGACGGGCGAGATGGCGACGCGCAAGAACCTGCCGTCGGATCGTTTCCCCAAGCCGTTCGCCAACGACATCGCCGCGCGCGCCGCCAACAACAATGCGGTGCCGCCCGACCTGTCGCTGATGACGAAGGCGCGTCACGACGGCGCCGCCTATGTCTACTCGCTCATCACCGGTTACCAGAACCAGCCGGCCGAGCTGCTGCGCAAGTTCCCGGACGCGAAGACGCCCAAGGGACTGCACTACAACCCGTACTTCGCCAACCTGAACCTGGCGATGGCGCCGCCGCTGACGAGTGCCGGGCAGGTCCAGTATACCGACGGCACCCGGCCGACGGTGGACCAGATGGCGCAGGACGTCGCCGCGTTCCTGGTGTGGACGGCGGAGCCTAAGCTCGGCGCACGCCACCTGGCGGGCTGGGCGGCGGTCATCTTCCTCGCGATCTTCTGCTTCCTGGCGTGGGGCGCGTACCAGAGCGTCTGGCGCGGGGTGAAGCACTGAGCGGACGGTCGCGGCCCGCGGTCGCTGGTCGACACGCCGCCCGGGCTTGAGGGGCGGCAGCGGTCGGGCCTGGCCACGTGCGAATGGACGAGAAGGATGCGGGCGGCGCCTCGGGGAACCGGGACGCCGCCCGTCACGTTTCCCGGTGTATCCACTCCGCGCGTTCCCGGGAGATCCATGATGTTCAAGCTGCCCTTCCTCGCCATCGCCGTCGGCGGACTCGCCCTGTCGGCCTGCACCGACGGGTACGGTTACTCGGGCGTATCGCTCGGCTACGGGGGGTACGGCGGGTATGGTGGCTACGCGGACGCCTATGGCTACGACGGGTACGGCTACGGGTCGGCGTTCGGATCACCTTACTGGGGCTGGTACGGCGACTATTATTATCCGGGTACCGGCTCCTACGTGTACGATCGGTATCGCCGCCCACAGCGCTGGAACAGTGGGCAGCGCGCCTATTGGGAGGGTCGCCGTCGCGACTGGCGCGGCGATCGCCGCCAGTTCCGCAACAACTGGGCCGACTATGCCCGCGATCGGGGATCGGACCGGTTCGACGGACGCCCGGATCGTCGCCCGGACTTCGATGGTCGTCCGCGCCGCGGCTTCGACGGCAACGGGTTCAATCGCGGCGACCGCAACGGTGCGGTCACTCGCGGCGGCGATCGTGGGTTCTCGCCTGGTAACGGCCAGCGAGGTCCGCGCAACTTCGACCGGAGCGTCGGTGCCGCGGGTAACGTCGATCGCGGTCCGGCGGTCCGGCGCGGCGTCGACCGTGGATCGTTCGGTCGTGGCGACGCCAACCGCGGCGCGATCATACGCGAGCGGCGTCAGGAGCGGATCGGGACGCCCCGCACGGGCCAACCCTCCCGCGGCGGGTTCCGGGGAGGTCGCGGCGGCCGCCCCGACTGATCGCCGCGCGCCGATGCCGTGCGAGCGGCTCGTCCTCAAGGATGAGCGGATATGAGGGCGAGCGATCTGCAGGACAGGATCGTGGCCGAACTCGTCCGGTCATCCGGTGGTACGAAACGGGGGTGGCGCGCCGCTGTCGGCGCGGTCCGCGTTCACGATCCCGCGACGCATCCGCACTGCAACTGGTCGGTCGACCCTTCGGGGACGGCGGCCGAGAACGAGCGGATCGAGCGGCTGCTCGACGATCTGCGCCTCCGTCACCGGCTGGTCACGCCGGGCTGACCCCCCGCGTCGGGCGGGGAGCGCCTCCACCTGATTCCGGGCCGATTCGCCGGAAGGCACGATTTGACGCCTGACGCGCTGGACCGCGCTGTCCACACGGCATGATCGGTGATGGGGGCGGAGGCTGCATGCCCCATCGCCGGGTTCGCCGGCAACTCGCGCGTCCCGCGTCCCGCCCGCTCCGGTCCGGTTTGAAGGCCTTCCGGGATCGACTTCGCCGCTGCCGCATTGCACCCCACGGATGACCGACGCGCAATCACCCTTTCGCCTGCCGCTGTTCCGCTCGGTGTGGCTGGCCAGCCTGTGCTCGAACTTCGGCGGTCTGATCCAGTCGGTCGGCGCGTCGTGGATGATGACGAGCCTCAGCGGATCGCCGCAGATGATTGCGCTGGTGCAGGCGTCGACCAGCCTGCCGATCATGCTCTTGTCGCTGTGGGCGGGCGCGATCGCCGACAACCTCGACCGCCGCCGCATCCTGCTGTCGGCGCAATCCTTCATGCTGACCGTCTCGATCGCGCTCGCCGTCGGCACGTGGATGGGTTGGGTGACGCCGTGGCTGTTGCTGGTCTTCACCTTCCTCATCGGGTGCGGCACCGCGATCAACGGGCCCGCCTGGCAGGCGTCGGTCGGGGACATGGTGCCGCGATCGATGCTGTCGAGCGCGGTGGCGTACAATTCCATGGGCTTCAACATCGCGCGCAGCGTGGGGCCCGCGATCGGCGGGGCGATCATCGCGGTGGCGGGCGCGGCGGCGGCGTTCCTGATCAACGCGCTCAGCTACATCGGACTGCTCGCCGTGCTGAAGCGGTGGCAGCCCGACCTTCCCCCGCGCCGGCTGCCGCGCGAGCGGCTGGGCGTCGCGATGGCGGCAGGGATCCGCTACGTCCGGCTGTCGCCGCCGATCCGCATCGTGCTGGCCCGATCGGCGCTGTTCGGGGTGGGGGCGAGTGCGATCCCCGCGCTGATGCCGCTCGTCGCGCGCGACCTGATCGGCGGCGGGCCGCTGACGTACGGCGTGTTGCTGGGGGCGTTCGGGGTGGGCGCGGTCGGCGGCGCGGTGCTGGCGCGCCGGCTGCGCGAGCGGGCATCGACCGAACGGATCGTACAGGGCGCGGCGCTGGCGCTGGCGGTGGGCGGCAGCACGACCGCGGTCGGCATCCTGCCGCTGGCACTTCCCGCACTCGCGCTGGCCGGGGGCGGTTGGGTGCTGGCGCTGTCGACCTTCAACGTGGGCGTCCAGCTGTCGTCGCCGCGCTGGGTCGTGGCGCGCGCGATCGCGCTGTACCAGATGGCGGCGTTCGGCGGGATGGCGGTCGGCAGCTGGCTGTTCGGTTCGGTGGCGAGCGATCACGGCCCCGCCACCGCGCTGGTGGCGGCGGCGGGGGTGCAGCTGCTGAGCGTGGCGGCGGGTTGGATCGGCCGCCTGCCCGAGATCACCGCCCTCGACCTCTCCCCGCGCGACACGTGGACGGAGCCGCAGACGGCGGTCCCGGTCGAGGGGCGCAGCGGCCCGATCGTCATCACGGTCGAACACCGGATCGCGCCCGCGAGCGTCGCCGCATTCCTGGCGGTGATGAGCGAGCGCCGGCGCATCCGCCGCCGCGACGGCGCGCGCGACTGGACGCTGCTGCGCGACCTGGCCGAGCCGACGTTGTGGGTCGAGCGGTTCCACTTCGCGACCTGGCTGGACTATGTGCGCCACAACGAACGGCGCACCCACGCCGACGAGGCGAACTCGGCGGCGCTGCACGATCTGTGGATCGGCGGCGAGATGCCGGTGATCCACCGCCGTATCGAGCGACAGACGGGATCGCTGCCGCAGTCGGACGGGGTCGACGCCCGCGCGCTCGACCCCGTCACCGACCCGGTGCGCGCGAACTGACCGCCGCAGCCGCGCAACGCCGCGTCAGCGCAGGCGGCGGACGCCCAGCATCGCCAGACCCCCGCACGCCGTCAGCCCCGCCAGTGTCAGCAGCAGGGGGGCGAAATCGTCGGGGCTCGCCAACGCCCAGGTGAGCAGGGGACCGATCAGCGACGGCAGCGTGTTGGTCAGGTTGACCAGCCCCAGGTCGCGGCCGCGGTTTCGGGCGCTCGGCAGCAGCTGCATCGCGACGGTGGCGTGGAGCGCCAGGAAGGTCGCGGACCCGATCGAGTACAGCGCGAAGCCCGCCGCCGCGACCGTCCAGCCCGCCGCCGCGGACATCAGCACCAGCCCCGCGGCGCCGACCGCCGCCCCCGCGACCAGCATCGGCTTGCGCCGTCCCCAGCGATCGGACAGCCGGCCGCCCACGATCGCGATGGGCACCGGCAGGATCGATGACAGGAGCATCAGCTGACCGACCTGCACCGCGATCGTGCGGGTCGATGCGGCGGCGGCGATGCTGTGAAAATAATATAGCAGATAGTAGAACAGCACGCTGCCGGCGAACTGCACGAGCATCCGCCCGATCCACGCCGCGATCATGTCCCCGCGGGCAAGCGTCGCGGCGCGGTTCGCGGGCCCACGGGAGGGAACGTCGCGCCGAGGCGGCACGATCAGGTAGGGCAGCACGCACGCCGCCATGACCGCGGCCACCGCGGCGAAGCGGCCGGCGTCGCCGAGGAACGTCGCGCCCACGACCGTCACCGACACCGCCGACGCGAACGGATTGGCGAACGCGATCAGCCCGCCGACCGCGCCCTTGCGATCGTCCGGCACCTCGTCGGCGACGGCGGCGAGGAAGGGGCCGAGGACGGCGTTGATCGCGATCTGGAACGCGACGACCGCCGCCACGATCGCCGCCGCCGTGTCGGCGAGCGCGAGCGCGAAGTAGGCTAGCATTGTCGCCCCCAGTCCCCAGCCCATGAACCGCCGACGCCCGACCCCGCGGTGCAGGGCCCGGTCGCTCCACCAGCCGAATGCGATGTTCGACAGGCTGGCGGCGATCGCCCCGGCGATCGTGGCGGCGGTCAGCACGGCGATGCGGCCGGCGGGTGCGACCTCGTCGATCCGGATCGGCAGCAGCAGGGTCAGCAGCGGCAGATAGCCGACGACGCCGCCCGCATTGGCGAGCGCGATGGCGGCGAGCCGGGCAGCGGGGCGGGGCCGGTGGAGCACGCGCGACTGTGACCCGCCGGTGCGGGCGGCGCAATCGCGCGCTAGGCGCGGGCGAGCGGCCCCCTCCACCGCAGGGCGTTGATCGCCCGCTGCGCTGGCCGCTCGACCAGGTGATGGAGCGCGACCGAACCCGCGAGCACGAGCGTCAGGTACAGCGCGATCAGCGCAGGCGGCACCGCGTAGGGATCGGCGACGAAGGCGAGCTTGAACGCGATCCACAGCGGATAGTGGCACAGGTACGTCGCGAAGCTGATCTCGCCCAGATAGTGGAGCAGGCGCCCCTCCAGCGGGTGACCGCGCGCGCCTGCGGTGAGCGCCAGCACCATCAGCAGCGCGGCAAAGGCGGCGGGCACGGCGAGCGTCTGCGGGGCACGCCCGCTCGCGACCCCGGCGACGGCCGCGGCGAGTACGGCCGCGCAGAGGAGCAGCGGCGATCGCGGGCTGCCGCGCCAGCGCATCCACAGCGCACCCAGCAGGGTGCCGGCGCCGAATTCCACGACGCAGCGGAACAGCCCCATCTGCGGGATCGCCGCGCCCGGACTGGCGTAGCCCAGCCCGGCGAACACCGCGTGGAGCCCGAGCAGCGTCGCGGCGAGCAGCGCGACGAGCACGGGCGTCGACAACCGCCGCAGATCGGCGGCGAGCGTCAGGGGGACGAAGGCCAGGTACGCGAAGAGCTCGGTCGAGATCGACCACGACGGGACGTTCCACGTCAGCCGGTCGGTCATCCCCCAGTTGTGGACCAGCGCGGCGTGGAGCGGCAGCTGGTCGAACGCGAACAGCTCGCCGTCCGCCCGGCCGGTCAGCGCCAGCACGGTCGCCAGCAGCACCGTTCCCGCCAGCACGGTCGCGTGCAGCGGCCAGATGCGCGCGATGCGCCGCTGGAGGAAGGCGGGGGCCGCCGCCCACCCGGCGTCGTGCAGCCGCGGTCCCCACGCGATCCACATGACGAAGCCGGACAGCAGGAAGAAGAAGTCGACCGCGAGGTACCCTTGCGCCAGCCCCGCGACCAGCCCGGCCGGCGCGCCCGCGATCGAGAGGCGGACATGGTAGAGCACGACCCCCCACGCCGCGATCCCGCGCGCGGCGGTCAGCGCGCGGAGCTCGGCCGGGCCGCTCACGCCGGCGCTCCCCGCAGCGCCGCGGTGCGCGGCCTGCCGAAACCGGTCCAGCGCATCTCGCCGCGCCGCCGCGCCAGATAGGTGTCGAGCCCGATCTGCGCACCGATCAGCATGTACACGAACGGCTGGAAGGCGATGGCGATGAACGCGGCGCCCAGCAGGTAGACGAAATGCGCGTTCTGGAGCGCGGCGGCGAGCGGCGATGCCCAGGCGAGCGCGCCGGTTTCCGCAGCGTAGCGGCGACGAACGACCTCCATGCGGAACAGCCCGGCGATCTGGATGACCAGCCACACCGCCAGTCCGAAATAGCCCTGTTCGCCCAGCATCTCGAAATAGGCGCTGTGATAGGCGCGCGCCGCATCGACCTCCAGCTCGGTGTCGACGGTGGCGTTGCTGGCGGTGCCCTCCAGCTTCACCTTCTCGTAGCGGATCTTGTTCTGGCGATAGGCATCGAACCCGCCGCCCGCCGGATGATCCTTCACGTAATCCCACGTCCACTGCCACACCGCCAGGCGGGTGGAGGCGGATGCATCGGCCTGGTACGTCTTGATCGTTCCCATGCGTTCGGTGAACGACGACGGCAGGAACGGCACGGCGGCGACCGCGGCGGCACCCATCAGGCTGAGGTACAGGATGCGCCGCCGCGTATCGCGCAGCATCAGCACCGCGAGCAGCGCGATGCACAGCAGGCCGGTGCGGGTGGAGGTGCCGACCGGGATCAGCAGGCAGGCGAAGATGAGCGCGTAGGCGAACGTCCTCACCCGCCAGTCGGGCGCGAAGACCGTGCCGTGCCGGGTGAACCACAGGATGACCGGGATGATCGCGATCGCGACGGTCGAGATGGTCGAACCCTCGTACAGCCCGGAATTGTTGTCGACCATCAGGTTCAGCTGGCCGTAGCCGCCGCCCGATCCCAGCGTCTTGATCCCGCCGACGATGATGATCGACGCGGCCGACAGGATCATGAACAGCAGCAGCGCCTCGATCCTCAGCCGGGTGCGCAGCGTCAGCGGGAGGAAGATGGCGAAGGCCAGCGCCTTCCACACCCATTCCCACTTGAATGCGGCATCGACCGGGAAGTCGGCGTGGAGCGTCGTGTACCAGCAGTAGATCAGCAGGATCAGCAGCAGTCCCTGCCGCGGCGCGACCCGCGCGTCGCGCTTGTCGTCCACCGCCAGCCACGCCCCGATCGCCAGCGCGACCGCGATGGCGGAGATCGGAACGGCGTTCAGCAGCACGTAGGTCAACCGCTGGGGCGAGACGATGTCGATGTACACGTACGCCAGCACGAAGATGAACGGCCGGCGGAATCCCGCGGCGAAGATGGCGGCCAGGAACGCGACGAAGACGAGGTCACGCATCGCCGCGACCCCAGCGTTTGGGACGCGCGGGGGGCGTCTCGTCGCGGGGCGACGGCTCGCGGTCCAGGTCGGGGCGCTTCAGCAGGTACCAGGTGGCGAGCAGCATCAGGCCGTGGCTGATCGCGAGCGAGAAATTGTCGATCATTGCGCCGCGCCAACCTTCAGGGATGCCGCCCGCGCCGATCCTGCACGCTCGCCCGGCCTTCCCCGGCATGGCGCGCGGGCGGGAAGGCAGGCCGCTCGGCGGAATCGGTGCGGACGACGCCGGGATAGCGCACGCCGGTTGACGGGGCGTTAAACACCCGCGTGGCAGGCATCGCCCACGATGCGCATCCTCCACCTGCTCGATCACGGCCTGCCGCTGCACAGCGGCTACACCTTCCGCACGCGCGCGATCCTGTCG
>Ga0325400_1005479_pt1 | contig 11954 bp, 13 predicted proteins | sample PopdelMetagenome_2_FD_205662 | JGI IMG/M metagenome (GOLD analysis project Ga0325400, IMG submission 205662) | Populus deltoides microbial communities from Bellville, Georgia, United States - Xylem-PdKOR-R1 | ecosystem: Host-associated > Plants > Phyllosphere > Stem > Wood/Secondary xylem...
CATACATATGTTAAATAAAAAATGTTATAAAAACACAAGAGTTTATACATGTTTAAATCAAAACAAATAAGGGTATTTATTTATTGAAATGCTTTAAAATAATAAAATTTTTATTGTTATCAAAGACATGGGTGATCATTTTCAATTCGGTTCAGTTTTTATCAAAAAGAGTAACCAAACCGATTTTTTTTTAAATAAAACCAAAACCGGTTCAAATCGGCCGGTTTTGGTTCGGTTTTTTAGGACAAAAACTAGTTCAAACCGGTCTGACTCGGTTTTTTCGGTTTTGACTTGTTTATTTCTAGTTTGGCTCAGTTTTTTCAGTTTGGCTTGGTTTTTTTTCTGGTTTGGCTTTATTTTTTTTCTGGTTTGGGTTCGGTTCGGTTTGGTTTTTTTGGTTTTAGGCTTATAAAACCGAAATTGAACTGAACCAGTCAGTTTTTTTAAAATTTTAATCGGTTTAATCAGTTTTTTTTACGGTTCGGTTTTTTCAGTTATTTTTTTTCCAGTTTTCTTGGTTTTTCGGTTTTTTTCTCACTCTTAATCAAAGATGAATATTTTATCATTAAAATTTTATTGCTCCTCACTTGTATAATCAGGATATATGTCATACGCCTCACATGATTCCAATAATATTATTTTAGTTTAGAATATAAAAATCAAATATCTTTTAACAATACAAACATAAGTTCTAAATTTGAAAAGAAAAAGAAAACATAAAAATAAATAAAAACATTATAAATAAGGTGAGAAAAGCCATGGAAAAAATTAAATTTTAAAACTCTTCCTTCACTTTTTAAATTAAATTTTAAAACTCTTCCTTCACTTTTTTTTTTTAGTAAAATTTAAAAGTTAAAAAATTATTATCAATTATTGATTATTCACTATAAATTAATAATTAAATTTAAAAAAACTAAGAGTTTTTGAGTGAAAAAAACAAAGATTATTTAAGATTAATTTTCCCCTTACCAATAATTTATTTAATTAAAATAAAATTTCAACATATCGAAAATAAAAAATCTGTTTCCCAAGGCAACTTCAGAATAAATTTATGTCATTTCTGACAAAGTAACGCAGCTCTGATACTGTCCTAGGTCCTGTAATGTGCCTATAGCCTGCAGTGAAGGGAATCACAACGGCCTACTGGTGGTCAGTCAAGCTTCATGTTTCGTGCCTCTTAATGCTATGCCACGGACCTACCCTAATTTGTCTGTAGTTTGCTACAGAACAACTCGTTCAAAAGATAGGATTAATCTCTCTATCAGAACCAGAAATGTCCAAATCAAACACAGAATTATTCTAATCAAACGGCAAAAGTCATAGACCCCAGAGCTCTAACCATGGAACCATCCACATCACAAACAACACCCACCCAACCACCAATGTACATGCTCTTTATATATATATATATATATATATATATATAATAGGGCCTCATTAAATTATTACAAACAGAAGTAACTTTACCTTGCCATGTACATAATTTATGTTGTTATGGCTTTCATGGGCTACTTCTTCTATACAAACCATCACCGTAGCATCAACCACTTTGCTGCACATAGTGCAAACTGGCAACCTTTGCACCTTTTTGCCAGATTCTTCATTCAACTGGGCTCTTAAAACCATGTGGGTTTGGCTCTTTTAAGCCATCTACTATCTCTCCAAATTGGACTTGCTAATCTTGTTCTTGTATGCTACCATCTCTTTACCACCTTTGGCCTCGCTAAACAGTGAGTTAATCCTTCTTGTCCCTCTCTTTCTCTACTTCTGTTGGTTTCTTGGATTTCTTTTTATCATGTATGAAATGATTGGTGTTTGTGAGTGTACGCTCAAAAGGTATATATCTACCTTTTGACTTCCTGGGTTTGCTTTATTTCCTGCTGCTTTAATTTTTTGTGTTGCAGTGTTGGCCTACTGTAAATCTTAGTGTTTTCTTGATATACCCCTGTTCCAGGGTCTTTTTTTGAAAGTTTTGAAGGTTTTTTCTGGAGAAGTGGAAATTTCACACAAGGTTAACTACCATGAAGACTAATTAAGTATAGGATGTATAAAGAGATACTGTGTTCAAGGGTATAAGATGTGTTACACTGTGTTTTAGGGGTTCAAGGATGATCTGATGTAAGTTAGTTTCCATATGAAGGGGAAGTTGAAGTTGTTACAAGCCCACAAGATGTATAATCTATGCTAAGAAATGAATGCGCTCAATGCTTCCTTTTCACTTAAGAAATACGTAGAATAGGGAATGTAGGGACTAGGGGTTGTGATTCGTAATTTTGTTCGCTGCCTTGTTGTTCTGCAAAGACCTCTCTAATTGCTCTTATTTTCTGGTACTCTATTTATTTTTATTGAAGACTGCGCAAGATCATTCAATCAACACATTAGCATTTTTTTTTTCTCATGTCTGTACGAAGCTTTAAAGCCTCTTCCAGCTTGTGATAGATCAACCTTTTGATTTATGGGTAAAGCATGTGACTTTCGTTTGTTGTTTTCAAAATTTTGCTACTGTTATTATATATGCTCATTTTCTCATGCTCCCTTTATGCATTGCTGTTTCTCATTTCATAAAGTCTCCGTTGTTCAACTTTTCTGTGCTATTTCTCTAGTTAATCTGGAAGATGGAGCGTAGCAGAAATAACATGAGAGCGCACTGCAATGTTTCAACACCATCAGATGAATCAGCTCTTGAAAGAAACTATTGCAGTCATCCTAGACTGACTTCAGTAGGCTCTGCAACTCTTCAACCTTTTGCTTCAGCTGGACAGCATTGTGAGAGTAATGCTGCTTACTTCTCATGGCCCACGTCCAGCCGTTTAAGTGATGCCGCCGAAGAGAGGGCAAACTACTTTGCCAATCTGCAGAAAGGGATTCTTCCCGAAACTCTTGGTCAGTTTCCTAAAGGGCAGCGAGCAACAACATTACTTGATCTCATGACTATAAGGGCATTTCATAGCAAGATCCTTCGGTGTTACAGTCTTGGAACAGCGATTGGATTTCGTATTCGACAAGGTGTGCTTACTGATATACCAGCTATTCTTGTTTTTGTCTCTAGGAAAGTTCACAAGCAATGGCTCAGCACCGTCCAATGTCTACCAAATGCTCTAGAAGTAAGAAAGGATGCTAAATTTTGTGATTTCATCCTTGATATAATGATTTTCTGAGTGGCTGGCTGTTGTGATATTTTCTCAACCTGCCACTTATTATTTTGCTTGGAACAATTTGCATTTAAACTGCATATTATATATCCTTCTAAACAGGGACCAGGAGGTGTGTGGTGTGATGTTGATGTGGTCGAGTTCTCTTATTTTGGTGCACCTCAGCCAACTCCCAAAGAACAGTTGTACACAGAGATTGTGAATGACTTGCGCGGTGATGGTCTGTATATCGGTTCAGGCTCCCAGGTAATTGCAAGTTCTTGCAGCCTATGCTATTTGGACATATCTGTTCACACATAAGATGTATTGTTTTGAACAACTGGGAAAATATTTTGGGTCCCTCATTGTGCAAGAGGAACGAAAATGGTAACCATATGAATAACTTGAGGCAGCACTTTGCCATCTGAAAGTATTGTATTGACAATGCTAATATGCCCATGAAGAACTTGATCTAATGGACAATTTGTTAATTGATCATGTCTATAATTGGAAGGACAAGCAAGGCACTCATGTGGTACTAATTATGTCCGTCTCTTCGTCTTGACACAATTATTCTAAATATTTATAATTTTTATTTGATATTATTGAAGGGGATAAGTACATCTGAGTTGTTGCGTGTGCACAGGTAGCAAGCCAGGAGACTTATGGAACCTTGGGTGCTATTGTAAGGAGCCAAAGTGGCAGTCGACAAGTTGGTTTTCTAACTAACAGGCATGTTGCGGTTGACTTGGATTACCCAAATCAGAAAATGTTTCATCCTTTGCCCCCGACACTTGGACCTGGTGTGAATCTTGGTGCAGTGGAGAGAGCTACTTCATTTATTACAGATGATCTTTGGTATGGCATATTTGCTGGAATAAACCCTGGTAAGCAGATTCCAAATTTATGATTCTAATTAGAGAGCTTGAATAATGATAAAAACTGATGCTACCCTCCAATGAATCTATGTAGGCATAATTTGCACACCTAGTCTTCTTTCTGAACCATTCTGCTTACTGAGCTGTGTTCAGCCAAGCTAAGAAAAGTGTCACTGAACAAATTTTTTAAACCCTACGAACTTCATAAATGCACAGATATGACTAAATGGATTTGCTGTCGCTATTTTTATCCATTTTGTTCATCTACCAATTAATCATGGTTTTGTCGTTAATGAAATCATCTCATCCAGTCTAACGGGTCTTAAGTCTTGCTACACTAAATGTCATTGTAGAACTGTAAACCTAATAGGAATCTCAGTGTGGTATTCTTGTGTTTGATATAAGTTCATTTTTATAGTATAGCATCTTGCCTAGCTAAGAACTTGGTTTGAAGTGCCCCACTAAAATCCAGATTCTCCCGACAACAAAGAAGCAATGTGCTCACATGATTGGTGCTGTGGTTATTCTCTGATTCAACCTCTAATTATTTTATCTGATAATTAACTAGTGTCTGGCAGTGAACTTGTGCAATATGCCATATCTTGTTCTCTTTCCCCAAACATGCTTGTTATGACTATTGTGCTTGGCTTCATGGTATCATCTTGAACTCTTTCTTGCTGCCTTTTCTTTTAAGATTTTTATGGTTCCATGCCTTCTCTGAACAAACGTCAGCATCATTTTTAAGCTCCATGAGTCCAATTAACTCCTTGTTCTTCTTCCCTCTTTTCTTTCTGGATCTTCTCTTTAGGATTCTTCTACATGCTCTTAAATTGGAAACAGCATTTTCATCTCTGACTCCTCAATGGTTGAATGGTTCAATTTAACCTTTAACAGCACACTTACAGAGTATTGTTTGGCATCTTGCAGAAACATTTGTGAGAGCAGATGGGGCGTTTATCCCATTTACTGATGATTTTGACATGTCCACTGTTAATACATCTGTGAAAGGTGTAGGTGAAATTGGTGATGTCAAGATTATAGATTTGCAATGTCCAATCAGTGACCTTATTGGGAAGCAAGTGATGAAGGTTGGAAGAAGTTCTGGCTTGACAACTGGAACTGTATTTGCCTATGGTCTGGAGTACAATGATGAGAAAGGCATATGCTTCTTAACTGACTTTCTTGTTGTAGGTGAGAACCAACAGACTTTTGACCTTGAAGGAGATAGTGGAAGCCTCATCATAATGAAGGGTGAGAACGGTGAGAAGCCTCGGCCTATTGGGATCATATGGGGTGGTACTGCTAATCGTGGTCGACTTAAGTTGAAAATTGGCCATCCTCCAGAGAATTGGACTAGTGGAGTTGATCTTGGACGCCTTCTCTATCATCTTGAACTTGATCTGATCACTACCAATGAAGGGCTTCAAGGTTTGTCCTAGGTCGTATGGCTGATATTCTACTATGCCCTTTTTTTTTCTTGTTAACTTTTATCTGTATACCCGTCTGGCATTCAAGCTCGTCATGTTTTGACTTGGCTAAAAAGATTGTGTTGAAAATTGGAAATGTTTTTACATAGCCTCTTCTTGATTCTCACTCTTATCTATCTTTTTATCTAAACACTTGTCCTTTTTATTCTGGTGTTGTGTTTGCAGCTGCAGTACAAGAACAAAGAGCTGCCTCAGCAACTGCAATTTGCTCCACTATAGGAGACTCATCACCCCCTGATGGAATGCTTCCAAATGACAGAATGGATGACAAATTGGAATCATTGGGTCTTCAAATTGAGCACATACCTTCAGAAGTTGAAAATGGTATCCCAAAATCATCACTAATGGCAACTAGCTTTCACTTGGAAGATGGCATCAAGTTGACTCCCAGTGTTGAACACCAGTTCATTCCGAGCTTCATCAGGCAGTCCCCACTGCATCAAAACAATGTATCAGATAAGGAGGTGTCTGAGAATCTTGCTTCGCTAAGGAATGGCTGCGATGAAGACATATTTGTTTCATTGCACCTCGGTGACAATGAAGCCAAAAGGAGGCGTTCGAATTCTCCAGCCAGCATGGAATAACCTAAGTAAACCAAGGCAACCAAGGCGTGGCTCAAACGTTTGGAGTTCTGAACCATCTTTAACTGTTGATTCTGTTGTATACATATTGTGTTTTGCACTGGTCTTGGTATTTGCTGCTCAAACAATGAGAGTTTATGAACTTAGACGGTTCATCTGGTTTTGTGAAACACAGTTCAATGAAATGTTAATCCATATCTTGAACACTTGACTTGTAAATTGAAGCCAAAAAACGGAAAAACCAGCTGTAATTAATTCTCTTCCTAATTTTTGAAGGGCAAAATCATGAGCATAAATATAAAAACCGGCCTAGAGAGTTGACTCTCGGGCAACTCAGGGTTTTGGCCAGGTTTTAAATGGTCAAAACCCGAGCTTGCAATTGATCCGGTTAAACTCGGGTGATCCGGCATAACTGAGATTGATTTTTTTTAATAAACCTAAAAAATATATAATTAATTTATAAATACTTGGCCTTATATTTTTTTTATAACTTACAACTCATTAAATGTTTCTTAATTTTTTTTATTTCTTAACTTTTTCAGATGTTTTTTTTAATCTTTTCATTATAAGATAGTCATATGCCGTCTATATCTATATAAAATATAAAAATAATTTTTTTTTTCTAGATTAATTTGAGTTAATTTATATAACCTAAGCTTAATTAGATCAAATTTTAAACCGATAACTAATAATAATAAACTAATTCAATTCAGATAAAATTTAATAATTACGGAATAGACTATAAACAAGTTGCCCATCTGGAAAAAAACAAGAACGAAATCTGTGGGGCTATATTTTAACAAATTTCTTGATAACAAATGATTGAAACATACCAATTACATTATTATTTAATGGGCTAACCATTTATTATTAGGATTCATTGCATAAAAATATATATCTTTTTTACAACCTTTCAAGTTTATTAGGCTAATGTTTCACTTATTATTATTGTAAAAATATATTATTGAGTTTTTTTTTCCAAGAAAAATGAAAAGTTAATTAATTAATTTATTTAACCACCTTTTTCCCATCTTATAAAGCCTTTGGATCTACAAAGCAGGCCCAGCATTCTTCTTAGGTCCACAAATAAAAACCACTAACGGGACACTATCCCTCTCACTCACTGTCTCTATCCCCAAATTCGCTAGGGTTTATCCAGGGTTCCATTTCCCTCTCCCTCTCCCTCTCCATTTCCCTCTCTGTGTCATGGCGAAGCCAACGAGAGGCCGCCCTACATCGCGATCAGGATCCGGTTCTGGCTCCTCCTCTCGCTCCCGCTCCTACTCCGGTTCAGATTCTCGCTCTAGCTCTCGCTCTCGTTCAGTGTCCCGGTCCAGATCTCGTTCTCGGTCCTTGTCCTCCTCCTCTTCGTCTCCTTCTCGCAGCGCCAGTTCTGGAAGCCGAAGCCCTCCTCCTCGCAAAAGGTGAATTCACAATTATGTCGCTCCTGTTTCTTTTTCTTGTTAAATTTAGTTTTTTTTTTAGAATTTTAGATGATTCATTGACATTAGCATCCGATTAAGGAATGAGTTTACAATTTTTCCATTTAGGGTTCTTGATGATGATTTTGATTTTTGGCAGATTGAGTTAATTAAAACATGATTATCTTTAATGTAGAGTGTGATAGTTAATGTGAGGTTTTTTTTGGGATTTTTGATGGAGAGTAACTGTGATTATTTATCAAGTGTTCCTAATGTTTTTTTTTTCTTTCAATTTACGTATTAACCTAAAATTCTATTTTTTGTGGTTAATTTATGGGCTGGAAGTAACTTATTAAGATTGCTTTTGATCGGAAAAATATATATTTTAAGGGTGGTTAAGCACAATTGATAACTGGTACCTCATTTACCATTAAGCCTGAGCATCAACGATTCATTAAAGTGATCCTTGTTGATGTAAAATTTCTGCATTTTTTAGATTAATGAGTATTTTTGTATCTTGAGTCATGTATGAGTTTAGTTCTTATACATTTTTTTGGGGTTTGTTGTATTATTTTGTTCTAACATGTGTCATATGCTTTGTTCATTTATTTAATTTAAAAGAAGTCCTGCTGAAGGAGCTAGGCGAGGTCGGTCTCCACCACCACAATCTAAAAAGGTTTCTCCACCTCCAAGGTAAATTTATATGCTACTTTTTTGTTGAAATTGTTTTCTGCATTATTTGGTCTATAATATCTGCAAACTGGGGGTCTTCAGTTTTTACAGTCTTTATTTTTGTGGGTTTTATTGCTTACCATATATGATCTTTTGCATTGTCATCCATTTCAGGAAAGCTTCACCAATTCGCGAGTCTCTTGTTCTGCACGTTGACTCTCTGACCAGGAACGTGAATGAGGGTCACCTAAGAGAAATATTTAGTGAGTTCTTTCTGCTTCTTTTATGAATATAAAAAAATGTGCTGGAGGTTGCATTATGTGGATGGACTATTGGTTTGTGGTTGATTGATACTGGTCTTATACTTTGTGGCAGTTGGTCTCTGATTGGGATTGTGGTCTGGACTGAAACTAGTATTTCAGTATTTATTCCGTTATGTATTCTGGAAGATTTTCGTTTTATTCTGTTACTTTCCTAGCCCTTGTTGTTGCTTGCATAGGTTGATACTTGTGCCTTGGTGTTCATGTATGCCTTGTCTAACTGTAAATGGATCTTACTTTCCTGTTTATTGACATGCAACAGCATGTAAATATTTGAATGCACACACACACACATTCTTTCCTAGCCCTTGTTGTTGCTTGAATAGGTTGATACTTGTGCCTTGGTATTCATGTATGCCTTGTCTAATTGTAAATGTATCTCAGTTTCGTGTTTATTGATACATGCATGCAATATTTGAATGCTTGCATACAAATGTATACATGTACAGCAATGCAACATTATCAGTGGAAAGAGAACTGGGCACTGTTCTTTTGGGAAAAAACTGTTTTCGAGGTTGAGTCAATCAATTGTTGTCATAATGGACATGGTCCCCCCTCTGTCCTCTTTTCTGAAGTTATAGTATTCTAACTATGAATTAACCTGAGCTGCATATTACTATTTAATGCACATGGACTATCACAGTATTACTGCTAGGCTTAGACAGTAATGTGAGCCTGCCTCAGTAACTGAGATTTGCAATGGTATTTGTTTAAAAGCTTCTAGTAGTGAAGAATGGATCGACTCCAGCTATCAAGTGTATGAAATTAATGGTTATTTTCTGTATTTTGCTGCATCTTCTTGGATAAAATTGTTAAGGGAATCCTTAATGATTTGTTAACCAAAGCATCCATTAATAGTAATAGAACTCTGTGCAAAATTTCTTGACCATTGATAGGAAACTAATTTTTCATTCATTCAGGCAACTTTGGTGAAGTTGTACATGTGGAGCTGGCAATGGATCGCACTGTAAGTCTATAAAAGCTTTTCTTTATTCTGTAATTGGTAGAATATGTGTTTTTTAAGGTGTAATTACATGCTTGAGCAGGTTAATCTTCCTAAAGGATTTGGATACGTTGAGTTTAAGACTAGAGCAGATGCTGAAAAGGCCTTGCTATACATGGATGGGGTAGGTCATGCCTAGACATGGGTACTAAATGTAGTTGTGACAAGAAAAGCATAATATGACTATTAATGTTGTAAATTGCCTCCATGCAGGCTCAAATTGATGGCAATGTCGTTCGGGCAAAGTTCACATTACCTCCACGACAGAAGCTTTCACCACCCCCAAAGCCAATTGCCGCAGCTCCAAAGAGAGATGCTCCCAAAACTGATAATGCCAGTGCAGATGCTGAGAAGGATGGACCCAAAAGGCAAAGAGAACGTATGGCTTGTATAAGATTACTGTCACTACACATTTTATTTATTCTCTACAATCATCATGAATTAATGCCTGTGTTCACTATTCTTTGTTGATGATGTCAGCTTCTCCCCATCGGAAACCTCTGGCTTCACCTCGAAGGAGGTCGCCTGTTGCTCGAAGGGGTGGATCTCCTAGACATCCGCTGGATTCTCCACCACGCAGACGTGCAGATTCTCCTGGTCGTCGCCGAGTAGAGTCTCCTTATCGTCGTGGTGAGACACCTCCAAGGCGGAGACCTGCATCACCAGCCAGAGGTCGTTCTCCATCCTCACCTCCAAGGAGATATAGGTCCCCTTTGAGGTAGGTAGTTGACTATCTATTACATGTTTGGTTCTGTGATATCATCAGTATTTTGAAGCTAATGCCACATCGTCATCTCTCCCTAGGACCTCACCCAGAAGGATGCGTGGTAGCCCTGTGCGCAGGCGTTCTCCTCCTCCAAGGCGGCGGTAATTATATCTATCAAATTACTGCAATCTAAAACCTGAAATTCTTCAAAGCCATTGTTTCATATGTTTTCTTTGTTGTAAATAAATACAAATTTTATATACTTTGGATAATAACTTTTGACAATTCCTTTTCCTTTACTACAGCACACCTCCTCGACGAGCTCGTAGTCCTCCAAGAAGGTCTCCACTCCGTAGACGTAGCCGCTCTCCAATTCGTCGACCAGCTCGTTCTCGCTCAAGGTCACTCTCGCCACGAAGGTAACATCAAATACCCAAGATATGAGTTTCTTGTTTTCTGAAATAAACCTTGTTTGGTAAATATTATTTTATCTCCCTTTTTTTCCGCTCAACTTTCTTTCCTGTCAGATTTATTCAAGCTAATGTCTGTGGGTTTTTCTACACTTATTTGTGTAAATTTGAAGTTAAAGTCCTTAGTGAATTTCACTAAGTTTGATGATATAATGTGCACTCTTTTGTTTGACACTTTCATGCTAGCGCATAAGGGGCATTTTGAATTAGTTTTGGGTTCAGACTTGTATTTTAAAGAAGATGAAGCTGAAACAAGATACCCTGGACTGTTTTCTGAACTTCTACCTCTTTTATAAATGTGGAGCCAACATCCTTTTACTAGTGTGGCCTTTTCAGCTTAAGTGAATATGCTTTACTTGCTTTGGAAAATTAATAGCAATATTTGATTGAACCTCCTATTCTATTATGTCATTGTAAAACAAATGTATGATCTCGGAATATTTTTGTTACATTCCTTGGTGTTGCATATGATGTCTCTCATCATGTTATCTTTTTCTGCTTGGTGTTTAAATATGGCAGGGGCCGAGCTCCAGTTGCAAGGCGTGGGAGGTCTTCATCATACTCTGGATCACCTAGTCCACGCAAGGTTGGTGCTATAGGTTTTCTGTGTTTTCCTGCTAGAACCTTTTCATTATTTTTATTAATTGGTTTTGTCTGTTCAATTGTAACAGGCAACTCGCAAGATATCAAGGAGTCGCAGTCCTAGAAGGTAATTCATTTTCTTCCTTTTTAGTCTATATAGATTTTTCATTATTCTTTACATGACTGTCATGTCTGATAGAAGATGTCCATATTAGGACCATTTTGCCCTTTCATTGTTTGTAACTCATTAAGATCCATGTTTTGCTCAGATATGCACATGTTGGTTGAATGACCACTATGCATTCAAAATTTTCTATTATTGTTATTTAAAAAGAGGGATAAGGGGTTGGGGATTCTGTTTGGAAAAAGACTGAAATAGAGTATGGAAGTTACTGGTGTACACTTGCTCAGATTATTATTTATTCCTGGGCTTCACTGAAAGAACTGTGAATGACCTAGAAGTATAGAACAGAAGTTTTACCCAATACCTTAGGATTAGAGGCCACAGGCATCTGTCATCACTCCAAGCATTGAGTGCTCCGGACACTGAAAAAGGCAATTAGGATATAAGCACACGTTTTAACCTTTTGTTTTTGATATGGGTGTTGCTTCTTAGTTATCAATTATGTGGTATCGATGTCAAAATCAATTATGCAATGCATGGTTTTTTTTTTTTTAATGATTTATAAGCTTAATTTTGAAG